>Ga0326728_10001294_pt1 | contig 89480 bp, 72 predicted proteins | sample MB3enrmetagenome_FD_207602 | JGI IMG/M metagenome (GOLD analysis project Ga0326728, IMG submission 207602) | Lab enriched peat soil microbial communities from McLean, Ithaca, NY, United States - MB31MN | ecosystem: Environmental > Terrestrial > Soil > Wetlands > Peat | place: USA: New York... | reverse complement strand
CTTCATCGTCCGCTCCATCGCGGCCTGCGTGTAAGAGATCATGCTGCCCATGGTCTCTCACCCTCGCCGCCTGCAAAGCGGACAGATCACTTGCTAATCCAACCGGACATATCATGTGCTAACGACAAAGAGCATTTTTCTGTTGACAACCAACGGCTCCAGTGGTATTGGCTCAAAGCGTACGTGTCTCTTCCAAGGAACCGACGCTACAGTCGCGGCGCGAAGATTGCACGTAAGAATCGCACATTCCTCTGATCTTCCGACGGACTGTTAGCAGCTTTGAGGGTGTTGGATGCCCAAATTGTTCTCCAAAGCGCTAAGTCTAATTTCTAAGCAGGCCCAGGACGTTGCTCAATCGGTTGCGGTTTCGGTCGAGCGTTTCCTAGCGCAAGATCCAGCTCTAAGCTTTCAAAGCGTCAGAGAGCAAGAGCGGAAGCAAGTGGAAGGGGGCAAGATGAAGACAATTTGCAGGACCTCTATCTCAGCATTCCTGGTAGCAGCGGCGATTTTCTGGAGTACGGCCAGCGCCAGCCAGCAGAAGCCCGACAACACACCAAAGCCGCCGGAGTGCAAGACAACAGACTGCAAAACGGCGGACTGCAAAACAGCGGACTCCAAGCACGAGTTCGACCCAGCCACTTTCATTCACGTCTACGAAGACACGAAGGGTCGCAACCGCATTACGGTTTACGAACCCCCAAACCCGCCAAAGTGTTCGGGGACCCGAGTGAGCGTGGATGCCGAGAGCGCAATCGTGATCATCCCGAAGCCCAGTGGAGCTGATCTGCCTTTCAACAAGCTCTATATCTCGGCGGTCCTTACTTCAGGCGACAAGAAACAAAACCTCGAGGTGGCGGGGTACTCCGAGGTGGGCAAGGACAAGGCTACGACGAGCGCCCAGGAAGCGGTGGCATTCCGGACGGCGGAAGACGTCGAGAAGATGGTATTGACCATGGCGGACGTCGCCGGGCGCATCGTCCATTACGCGTACGAAATCTCTGACGAGGTTTCTCTTTACTCCACCAAAGCGAAAGAAACGATCAGCACGCAGGATAAAGCAAGGACCGGCACAACAGACAAAGAAAAGGCCGACAAGGGAGACCAAGATCCCGTGGGAGCACGAGCTAGAGAACGCTTCGAGTTCTACAAGCCCGAGATCCAAGCGATTGGCAATTTCTTCACCGACAAGGACAACTTGGCGATGGTCCAGATTCTGGGAAACAAGGTCCTTGGGATTGATACTGCGTCATTGGAGGAGATTGCCAAGCAATATCTGGACGACATTCGCGTTGCCTTCGATACCACCAGCAATCCGAGTTCGAGCAAGGCAGCCGTCGATCGCCTCCTTGAGCGCACGAAGTTGGTAGTTGAGAAGTTCCGTGATCTGCAGATAGAAGTTTGGCATATGGAAAACGCAAAATGTTCCGACGAAGAAGCCAAGCGTTACGAGGGAACGGCATATTGTTCCTGCACAGCAGGACCGTCAGAAGTGTCAGAACTCAAGGCCAGCTTTCTCACAGACCAAGACAAAGACAACCTCAAGCAAGCGGGCCTGGAGACCTGCGGGGTGGTAAGGGTTGCCGCCAAAATGCGGCGGATGGCGTTTCTCGAACTCACCCAACGGATTGCGCCGGGCACAATCTCCCTACGTGCAGCCAAGGCGACTGACGGGGACCTATTGACCATACGGGTCGACGCTGTTGGAGCCGACGGGAACGAAGTCGGTATCCCCGCCGTCTTTGAAATTGATATCAAGAAGTACGGAACTAAGATTCAGTGGTCGCCTTCATTGCTGTTCGTAAGGCGGCTGGGTGTAACCGACGCCGAAGCGTCGCCTCCAACCGGTTCAACCGCGGCGCCGATCAACCGGGTTAACTTTGCACCCTCACCAGGTATGACGTTCGGCATTGCCTTTTTTAAGAGAGGATATAGCGGTACAGATAAGTTTGTGCGAGCACTGGGTCCCGGCGCCGGGATGAATGTCACATTCATGAATTTCAACGACCCCAGCTTCGATTTAGCAACCAGCAAGTTTGTGAATACAAATGGGACGAATGTGCAGGTGGGAGCGGGAGTGATTGGCTCTTTGTTCGACAACAAGCTGCAGGTCAGCTACGGCTGGAACCTGAACGTCGAACATCGCCGGACCTATCTTGGAGTGGGATTTGGTTTTATTGAAGTGGGTAAAGAGGTCGCTAAGTACATCAGCAAGTAGCTGCGCCTCGGCACACGGGCGGAGCAGGACGGCATTTCGCTCGGTGGGATAGTCCGTGCCCTCTGGACGGTGCTTAACAGGGTCGGCTTTCACGGATTGAGTTAGGAGTCCGACTATGCGTGCATCCCAAGTAACACCTGCGCAAAGCACTCCCAGTTCGCATGGGAGCGCAACCAGCGGCCGACCAGAACCGGACGTGCCCGGACCATCGCAAGTGCGGCACGAACAGCAAGTCCAGAATACGGCACCCCAGGAACCGCCACCCAAGCCGGTGGCGGTCATTGCGGTCCATGGAGTCGGTTACTGCGAGCGCTTTGCGACGGCTCGCCATGTCGCAAGTCTGCTGCTAGGCCTGGGTCGATTGCGCCTGGAACCGATCCAGCCGCAGGGGCCGTACCGCGTGTGGTCGAAAAATGACGAGGACAATCCTCCTTATCACGGCTGTGGTGAGCAGATGATCCAGGTACCGCTCAAGCCAGCCGATGTCAAATCACGGCAAGACGCTACTCGCAGGCGTTTTGACGAGTCCTCACTGTTCGGGAGGCTTCTACATTTCTTTGATGAGCGTCGTGGCTACATAGCTGACGTCTTTGCAAAAAGAGTTACCCCTGATCTCCATGATCGCGGCAAGTGGGCCCACGAGTTTATGCGCGGTCAACTTGCCGAATACCTATGCACGCCCGATGGACAGGCATATGAGACGATCCGCCTGGAGACAGAGCGAGTGACGCCTGCCAGCTCAAAGACCGTGCATGTTTACGAACACTATTGGGCTGACCTGGCTCGTCCACAAAACAGCATTATCAGCTTCTTCAACGCACTGTACCAGTTGCTGTTTCACCTTGGCAGTCTTTCTCGCACCGCAGTGGACTACGCGGCAGCCGAGCACTGGCCTCACCTCGCCTGGCGTCTGATGGCCTTCTGGCAGAACTTGGCAGTGCGCCTCTTTGTCTTGCCGATTCCGATTCTCAATCTCATCCTGCTGCTGGCTGGGCTCACCGTACTGCCGTTGCGGATTCAATTGGACCAGGGCATGCTTGCCTCTGCACTTGTCGGCCTGTTTGCTCTTGTCCTCCGCCTGTTATGGCCTAAGAGAGTGCCTGGACATCTTGTTTCTTGGATCGCTCAGCTTGCTTTCTTCTCGGCACTGGGGTTTATGGTTGGCGCTCTAGCGCTCAAAGTCGCGGGCTACGAATCGAGAAAGCTGGCCGCAAACATCGCGATCGCCATTGAATGGTGGGTGTTGGGAGGATATTTCATCGGCAGATGGATGAAGCGCTACGAAGAAGTGCGTCGGGGCGCATTCCGAACGTTTCTCGTTCTCTATGTTTTGGCGCTGGCGGCTTTCCTCTGGTTGCTATTCGGCAAGGCTTTTTCCTCTGTGAATCCGGTTGAACAGGCGAGTTTCTGGACCATCCAGGTCATCATGGCAGCACTTATTACTTGTTGGGTTGCACTGCTGTCCAGCGGCGTCGTGAGCTGGGTTCAGCATGCGATTTGCCTGCTGCAGTTGCGCCGTCGCTGCCGACGTACGCGCAAACCCATTGCTGTTTATGCCAGAGCTTGTGCCGCATTGCGCACCGCACGGTTGACGCTTGCCGCTTCAGCCTCCCTCTTTTTGTTGATTACCGTCTTTCTCTGGGCGGGTGCTTTTGCTTACACAAACAGGAAGCTTTCCCTGTACAAGGACATTACCCTCAGCTATCCCGATCTGCCGGCTGCAGTTACTTTTCCGATAAAGTTGTTCGTGCCGAGCAGTGAAGACGCCTTCCGTTGGATACACGAGCGAGAGACCCAGGCTGCCCATTCCAACAGTGAGCCAGCCCAGTGCCAACAGATACCCAGTTCAGGCCTTCTTGCCGACGGACTGGAGCAACAATTGAACGATGTGCGGCCGGCCTTCTTGCGACGAGGACTGGTGCTGCCGCCCCTCAGTTACCCATACTCGCTCGAAGAAGATGTCAGCCAGCTCGAATCGAAAGTGAACATCAAGCCTGAACGCAGCTTGCGTGGTGCTCCACTAGACTGTGAAACTCGCGTTTACCGCTTGCAAGTCAATGCTGGCCTGACGACGGAAAGCGAGTTCAGCATCTATGCTCGCGCTCTGCTGCTGGCTTCGACCACCAGCGGCGTGCCGCTAATGCTGGCCTTTCTTGCACTATTGGTAATTCTGCTGGTGTGCGCGATCGCACGTTCTGTGCTTTGCAGCCAGGTTGAATTGAATCGCGCCACGAACCGGGAAAGCGCTCGACTTGGGGAATGGCTATCGCGCGGATTGGATTCTACACGCGTGGTGACTTGGCTTTCCTGGCACTGTATCTTTAGTGTCGCATTCATTTTTGGGGTCATCGACTATTTCTATGCGCGTGGCATGCTGTCGTCAGGGCCTAGTCTGTGGTTCACAAGCTGGCTTCTGAAGTTTGCGCGGTTTTGGAGCTGTCACAGTTTGGCGCTGCTCGACCTGGTAGGAGCAAGACTAGCTCTTTCTGGCGCGGCGATAGGGGCAATTATCTATAGGTACGGACACGTGCCTCTGGATATCCTGCTCGATGTTGACAGCTACTTGCGCACGTCGCCGCTAAATAACGCTCCTCGAGCCCGGATTGCGGAGCGCTACGTTTCGCTGTTACGGTACATTGCCGATCAGAGTAATCAGGATGGAACGCCCTTCTATGGTTCGGTGGTTATCGTGGCTCATAGCCTGGGCGCCTTGATTTCCGCCGATCTGCTGCATTTTCTAAATCGGGAGAAAGACCCTCAGCTAGCGCGGTTTGGCTACAGTGACGCGCAGAATCCAATAATCCCCTTGCACTTGTTCACATTCGGCAATCCCCACAGACAACTGCTCAACCGATTTTTCCCTCACTTGTATTGGTGGGTTCGCGAAGAACCAGATAATGGAACCACACCTTTGGCGAACGCATCTGCGACTCTGCCTAGAATCGGACCGCAAAGCAATAACGACCATCCGCACTTGACTGATCTTGGTCCCGGTGTACGTACCTGGGTGAATGCATATCGCAGTGGTGATTTCGTCGGACGTTTTCTCTGGGCACAGAACTGGTTTTGCCGTAACGAGCGTGGGCCAAATGCTGGCCCCTATCCGGAGCCAATCGCAGTCACTACCGCAGACGATACAGGGAATGGAGCCCACATGCGAGAAGAGATGTGTATCGGAACAGGAGCACATAATGATTACTGGAACCGCACGGCCCCAGATATCGCGGAGAAACTCGACCAGTTGGTGATGCGCTAATTAGGTTGCAACGGGACAATTCTGACCAGCGGTGCGAAACATTCGACTGGAATGTGTGGACGTTCTTGAGGTCTTGGAGGACGTTGTGGGTTGGCTATACGAAGTGCTAAGTGTCATTTGGAAAGCAATTCGCCCTCTCCTTTGGGCTATTCCCAGGTCAAGATTTTCGTGTACCCCTAATCTATGACCTTCCTTTGGAACAGCTGTGTGCACAGTTAACGATTGCTACTGAATCTGCTCTGGAACGACCAGGCAAATTCCTCGACCTGCTATTGTGTCTGTCCGGAAGCGAGCAGGTATCGCAGATCGATAAGTTGCGGCACTTGAGTGAGGACACACACAATCAAGCCATTGGGGGAGAAAGATTCGAGTCAGTTGAAGCCGACAGAATACGCGGGGTGCTGATGCGCGTGATTCAGCGCCGTGTTGATGCCTTCCAGATCGAGACAGGGGGGCGCTGGAGGCGTGGTATACAGAGCATTGCTGCGACGATGAGCCTCGTCTTTAGCATTTTGATTACCCTCGCGTCCATTCCGCGCTCCGCGACGACTCTCGAAAAGCTCAGCTACGTGATCTATGCGGCACTTGCTGGGATACTCGCGGCGTTCCTGTCTATGTTCTTGCGGGATCTAACCGCTGTAGTCGAATCGAAACGGCGACAGAAATGAGGCCGCAATCGCTCAAAATGGATCGAAATGGGCACATCGAGCCGTTCTCGATGGGAGGAAGGCACCCTTTTCCTGGGAGTTCTCTGATCCTGCTTGTGCATGGATACAACAATGACCAATATGAAGCCGCTGGAAGCTTCTACCGGATGCGTTGCAATTTGGACAATATATTGAGCTTTTCAGGGCTTCCAGAAAGCGTCAGAAGGAATGCGCAAGAGCACATTTGGGAGTTCTTCTGGCCTGGATATCAACCCATCCCGGTTATGAACCCTCAGGCACGGCGCAGAAGTTGGGGAGAAACCGTAATCTCGGCGACGAGTTACAGCCATGAAGTTCGTAAAGCTCGATCCTGGGTGTCTGAGAACCTGTTTAAATATCTTCTCCAAATCCAACCAGCTGATATTTTCTTCATCAGTCATTCGCTAGGGTGTCGCGTGGTATTGGAGACTGTGCGCGGATTGCAGGAGTCCTTGCTCACACGAATTAGCGTTAGAGGATTTCTCCTGATGGCCGCCGCTGTCCCCGTGCATCTCTTGCGGCCGGGCGGTCCTCTGCGACCCTCAGCCGAAATTCCTCCTAAGAAGTACTGTTTGTACTCGCGTCGGGACATGGTTCTTTTCTTGGCTTTTCCGCCCGGAGAGTTGTTTTCCGGTGAAGCACCGATATATGGTTCTCCTATAGCAATTGGGCGCCATGGGTGGCCAAGTTCCATGTTTTCGAGCCGCGAAAATACTTCCCTTGGGCACGGAGATTACTGGACCAAAGGCGTGTTTTCGCAGGAGAGTCACAATCTCGGCGAAATATGTGCCGGCATCTTCGGCTTTGCGATTGACCGAAAACTTGCAAATGTTAATATCCCTGTCGCGCCAGAAGCTCGCCGCTTTTCGATACTCCCGGAGAATCAACTGGTCTCGACCGCCTTGCCTGGAACAGGATGGCTTAGCGAATACTCCCAATACTAAGGAATGGCTGTGCCTCGTCAAAACTCCACGCTGTGGTCCGCAAAAAGTCCATACGCACAGAAAAGGTGCAACTTCGCGATGGAACACCATCCCAGGTTGGCGAACGCACCCACGAAAAACTCCACATGTATTCGCCTTTTGTTCAGTAGTATCGTGTACTCGAAATTGTGGAAGGGGGATCTCCTTCAGGCTTTCCTCGATTCGTCTTGTGCTCGCGCGTAAGAATGTAGACGATTTTGTGACGGTCAGAACCTCCATGTTCAACGCGGATCAACAATTTTCAACAAGGAGCGCGCAACAGGTTCAATATGAATCAATTACAAACCACAAGTTTCAGTAGATTTCCATAACGGGTGAAATCTGGTTCGGGACCGGGGGGGGGCGGAGGTTCAAATCCTCTCTCCCCGACCAATTGTTTCAAGCGGTTATCGCGAGTTTAGCTGAGCTTTTTTTCGGCAACAGGGTGCAACTGGCAATTTCGGTAGCACAGTGGCATGTGGAAACCGAGTCCCGCCTGTTCCGCCGTGAATCTGCGGAACTCAACATGGCAGGAGCCGCGAGGATGCTGCTGCCAGCTTGGTGAAAAAGGCTAACAACAGGGGTTGGAACACGCAATCGCACTTCAACGCGGGCGTCTCCCTATTTTGGCGCTTCTCTTTTCCTTTCATGAAAATCCGGGCTGTGTACATACAGATCAGCCAGTACAAAATGTTCCACGTGGAACATTTTTTCATTCCATGAACAGCAATGCCCCACCGCGAACGCCATTCTTCGCTACCGCTCTGTTACCCACAACCTCGTGCTCCCGTTGCTTAGGGTTCGTCATCTGAACGTGGAACTCCCTACCCGGAACAACGCGGTTCCGCTTCCGGCGATGCGTGACCTCAGCTTCAGCATAGCTCCGAGCGAAGTCCTGGGGCTGGTCGGCGAATCCGGCTCGGGGAAGTCGGTCACCGCGGTGGCGCCTCAAACGTCCACACCCCACGCCCCGCCTCTTGCGTTTTGCTCAGATGGGACGATAATTATCAGTTCTCTTCATTTCGCTGGCCCGGAGACACCAATGCGATTTTCACTTTTACGCTTGGCAGGATTGCTCTGCCTTTTGATCGCGCCCGCCGTTGCTGGCAACGATCCAACTCAAACCGGCGGCGTCACTTTCACCGCCAAAACGGAGCTCGTCCTGGTTCCGGTGGTGGTGAGCGATAAGTCGGGCAATCACGCTGCCGGCCTCACTAAGGACGACTTCGAACTCTTGGAGAACGGCAAACCGAAGCCAATCGTGTCGTTCGACGAAATCAAGAGCACTACCAATCGGCCCCGCCGGATGGCCCCGAACAAAGGCGTGTACAGCAATGAACTCAGCGCGGACGCGAGCCCGAAGCGCCTGACGATTTTCGCTCTGGATCTGGTCAACACACCATTCATGGACCAGGCGTTCGCGCGCCAGCAGTTGATGAAGTTCCTGTCCAACCACGTGTCCAGCCAGGAACCAATCGCTTTGATTGCCATCAGCGGCGGCGGTATCCAGGTGCTTCACGATTTCACTTCCGACCCCGGCGTTCTGGTGGCGGCGTTGAAGAAGGTCACCGGGGCGATCCCTGCCTTGAACGGGACCGGACCGGGAAACAGCCTCATCGGAGGTGTGGCCACCGCCCTGGAAACTGGCACGGGTTCGGAACTCTCGATCGAAGCCAATACCCTGGCCAATTTTGCCAACTCCGACGCGGAGTATATGGCTTACGCACAAAGGCAGGCGATCATGGTGACGCTGGAATCATTCCAGCACGTGGCGGAAGCATACGCTGGGGTCCCCGGCCGCAAGTCGCTCATCTGGGCCACCGCCGGGTTCCCGTTTGGCCTTGACCCGATCAGCGGGACGATTATCATGCCGCAGGTCTTTAGCAAGGGCTCGACTTCGTTGAGCAGTAATCCGGGAGTGGACTTGACCATGTCTCGCACAGGAGCCATGGCGCCTTTGCCGGACAACACAACGATCCGCACTGGTAGCGAGCTAACTTCTCTGGAGCCGCTCTACCAGCGGACGCTGCAAATGTTGAGCGATGCCAGCATTTCCGTTTACCCGGTGGACGCGCGCGGATTGGTGGTGTTCTTTCCGGGAGCCAACGTGAGTCAGATGCAGGGCGTCGAGGCGTACAACCGGGCGATCTGGGAGGCCACGCGTGACACCATGAACGATTTTGCCTTCATGACCGGCGGCAAAGCTTTTTACAACCGTAACGATTTGGATGTGGCCTTCCAGAAGGCAGCCGACGACTCCGCCACCTATTACATGCTCAGCTATACCTTGGACAAGAATCCCAAGCCGGGATGGCACAAGCTGCAGGTAAAAGTGAAACGTCCGGGAACCGAAGTGCGGGCGCGCAACGGTTTTTTTGTTCTTGACCAGAAGAAGGTCGATGCCCGCAAGATGGACATCGAAATGGCCCTGGTTTCTCCTCTGGACTACACGGCCGTTCCGATCAGTGTGCGCTGGACCAGCCTGCAAGCGGCAGGCGCCAAGAAGAAAGCCCATTTCGAGGTGAAACTGCCTCCAAGCTCGAACGTCGTGGACACGAGCAACAACAACCTGCTGAGCTTGGAATTCGTTGCCATCGCACGAACTGCGACCGGGACTTCCGCCGACCAGGTATCGCAGCATCTCGAAGCCAACCTGAAGCCGAATGATATGCAGTTGTTCCAGAAAGAAGGTTTGACTTACAGCAACGACATTTTAGTGCCGCCCGGCGAGTACACGGTGCGCTTTGTGGTGCGCAGCGCGCTTGATGGACGCATGGGCAGCGTGACCGCGCCCTTGAAAGCGGCGCCCTAGAACCGGCGGGAACTGCGAGGGATGGCGCGTTGTCTTGGTGTCATGGAAGCTGGCGCCGCCCTGTTACGATAACGTGGTACCCCCGTGGCTTTCCTGGTAGATATAAGTGCGGGTCATTCAACCGGTGAAGCGCGCGCCGCGATCCGTACCCGTTACGCGTGGGCCATCGCGAACGCCCGCGTGGCGGCCGCGATGGTCTGCTGAATATCTTCTTCGCTGTGCGCTACGCCCAGAAATGCGGCTTCGAATTGTGAAGGCGGCAGGTAGATACCGCTCTCCAGCAGACAGCGGAAAAAACGTCCGAAGGCTTCAGTGTCAGCTTTGGCCGCCGAGTCCCAATTCGTCACCGGGCCCGGCGTGAAAAACCAGGTAAACATCGATCCCACGCGATTGAAGCACAGGGTTACACCAGCCGCTTTGGCGGCCGCAGTTACTCCCGTTGTCAGCTCCCCCGTGAGCTTGTCTAAGCGTGGATAAACTTCTTTCCTGTGTTCCCGCAGGTAACGGAGCGTAGTCACGCCCGCAGCCATTGCCAGCGGATTCCCCGATAGCGTCCCGGCCTGGTATACGGGGCCGAGTGGCGCAACCAGGTCCATGATCTCTGCCGGACCGCCATAGGCTCCGACCGGCAAACCTCCGCCAATGATCTTTCCCATCGTCGTCAGGTCCGGCGTCACCGTGTATAGCTCTTGCGCGCCGCCGAAAGCCAGACGAAATCCGGTCATGACTTCATCGAAGATCAAGACGGTTTTTTCGCGCATGGTGATGGCCCGCAGCCCTTCCAGATATCCGCGCGCTGGCGGCACGCAACCCATGTTTCCCACCACCGGTTCGACGATGACGCAAGCAATCTGGTGTTTGAACTTCTTGAAGGCGCGATCGAGCGCGTCCGTGTCATTGAATGGCAAGGCCAGCGTGTACTGTATGAACTCTTCGGGAACGCCTGCGGAACCAGGGATTCCCAGTGTGGCGACCCCGGAGCCGGCTTTTACCAACAGGGCGTCCGCGTGTCCGTGATAGCAACCTTCAAATTTCACAATGTATTTGCGCTTGGTGTAGGCGCGGGCCAGGCGAATGGCCGACATGGTGGCTTCGGTGCCGGAACTGACGAAGCGGACCTTCTGAATATGCGGGAATGCGGACAGCACCAGCTCAGCCAGGTCTGCCTCGCTGGGCGTGGACGCGCCGAAACTGGTACCGTGCTTGGCGGCGGCGATGATGGCATCGATTACAGCCGGGGCGGCATGACCCAGAATCAGCGGTCCCCAGGAGCCGACGTAGTCAATGTATTCGTTGCCGTCGGCATCAAAGATGTGGGAGCCGGAGCCACGCACCATGAAGGGCGCGTCACCGCCCACCGAGCCAAAAGCACGAACCGGAGAATTTACCCCGCCCGGGATCATCTGCTCGGCGCGCTTTTGCAACCGGTGGGAGATTTCTGTCTTGCGGGCCATCGCCCCTCCTGAGATCGTTTTCAACATACTAACAGTGGCAGCGGCCTGCGCAGCGGAAGCGGTCACAGTGGATTGTGATTTCGCGCAGATGGAGAATGCCCCACACTCGGCGACAGATTCGCCAAAATCTCGGAAACCACAGAAATTGCCGGTCTGCGGATTCATGAGAAATTCATGTATTCGCAATACTCCTGAAATATCGCGGAACTACTCTCCAATCAGAACACACCCTTCTAACCGGGAGGGTTTTAAGGACAGTCCTGGGGGGCTCCGGGCTGTCCTAATTTTTTGGCTGCTGAAAATCTCAGATGATCGCTCGGGCCCGCGTCGCCGCCGGGCGCCCGGTCGTCGATGCTAGAATTGCCCTTGCCATGAGCAAGCAGCACTGCTTCTTCAAGCTGATTCCTCCGCGCCCCACGTTTCCCTTCGACATCACGAGTGAAGAGAAGCTTTTGATGGACGAACATAGCCGCTACTTCGAGGAGCAATTTGCAGCCGGCATAATTCTTCTCTACGGGCGGCCTGGCGGTGCTTGAGGTCGAGAGCGAAGCTGAGGCTCGAAGGTTCGGCGAAGGCGATCCTTCGGTGAAGGCCGGATTGAACCGGTTCGAGATTTATCCCATGCGAGTGCCCGCCGCCCGCGCTAAAGCATAACCAAGAGACGCCGTCGGCCAGATGGTCCACTGTCGCTAGGAAAGTTTCTTCTTTGCGAAGGGAACGGCATAGGCAGCCGGCGGATTGTGCGAGGCGGCCATTGAGGCTTTGCGGTAATACTCCAAGGCTTGATCCTTCTGGCCCAGCTTTTCGTGAGCCTGCGCAATCATGCACTGGATAAACGGGTCGTTCTGGTTGGCCTGTTGCAGTTGTTCCAGCGCCGCCTTGTAGTCTCCCGCATAAAACGCGACGTAGCCTTTCAGATAAGGGAAGAAAACTGCCTGCTCAGGAATGGCTCCCTTGTCGAGAATGGCTTTCGCTGCCGCTACGTGCTTTTGCGCTTCCGCTTGGTCGCCGCGCCGGGCAGCAATGCGGGCCTGCGCATGCTCCCAGCGGAAATTCCACAAGTCTTGGCGGGTAGGCTTGATCTCAGGTTCCTTCAGGCCTACATCGTGACCTGTCTTATACCATTTGTAGGCGGCATCCAGATCGCCGGACTCGATGCAGACCCGCGCCGCTTCGTTCGCAATCTCTCCCTGCTGAAAGAAGTTCTGCACGCTGCCGTAGAAGTCGAAAACCTGTCGTTCATAGTCAATCGTCTGGCTGCAATTTCCCTCGAAAGCGTAGGACATTGCCATCGCTCTTCTTGCCGATGCCTTGCCTTCGGGCGTATCGGCAACCTCGATTGCTTTGGCGAAATACTTGCGAGCTTCCTCCCCACGGCCCAGCAAGTCAAGCACACTGCCTGCGGCGATGTTGGCGGGAATCGAATCTGGCGCAGCCTTGAGGGTCTGTCGATACAGTGCCAGCGCATCTTCCGGCTTCCCATCGCGAATCAACTGTTGGCCTTGCTTGACGAACTCAGGTTGCGGCTGCTGGCCGGGCGCTTGCGCCAGCAGGGGAGTCAGAGAACCAAGAACTACGAACAACGCGGTGATGATCCTGTTCATGCGCTCATCGTACCATTACTTAAAGCGGGCATGGGGAATGCTCCTGACTTTCCTGTCTTGTATAATTAACTATGGTTAATATCGCGTGATATGCTATCGTTAACCGATGTTAAAGAAGGGCCTTGCGCCCGGCTGTTGCCTCTTCGGCGAAGATTCTTAACACTCTTTTCAAGTCAGCCTGTGTAAACTCAGGGAGTGATTTTCCTGGTCGCAAGGCTGACCGCAGGGGAGATTTGGTGATTGAAGTCACAATGAGGCGTGATCGTCGGGGTTGACCAGTCATGTTGGAGCGGATAATTTGAGTATTTGAAAGTGAAATTCAATTTCAATATTATCGGACGGTTCGCAACCCCGCGCCGCAACCGGCGCTGGCTGGCACTAGGCCTGGTCTGGCTGGCGTGGCTACCCGCGGCCGCAGGCCAATCCGAACCGGCAACGGATCAGGCCACTCCGGATGCATCCTCCGCGCCGGCCGATGATCCCGCGGTCACGATGTTTCCTCACTCCGAGACGGCGCGCTACTGGATCTCCGGCCAGACCAACATCATTTTTCAATTCAAGCCGTCCTTTCATGCGAAATATACCGGCAAGAACAGCTTGCACCCTGAAGCTCAGGATGCTACTTCCAACGTCTCCACCCTGTTTCTCGGCTATCAGCTTCGCAATACGACAGAGGTCTTCTTTGATTTGGAGGAGGCCAGTGGCGGGGGCTTAAGCGACGCACTCGGTCTGGCGGGTTTTGTCAATCTCGATGTGGTGCGAAACCCGCTGCTCTCGAAGGCCCCTTATATGGCCCGCGCCATGGTGCGTCAGATCATTCCGTTGAGCAACCAGCGGGTGGAAGCAGAGCGGGGGCCTTATGCCTTGGCGACTGAAGTTGCCATGCGACGCATCGAAATTCGCGGCGGAAAGTTTGGCGTGGCAGATTTCTTCGACAACAACGCCGTGGGCACCGATAGTCATTTTCAGTTCTTGAACTGGACGGTGGACAACAACGGCGCATACGACTACGCGGCTGATACGCGCGGTTACACCATCGGTGTGATGACCACGTATTACGATCGCAACTGGTCGGTGCAGTTTGCCGAGGCGCTGATGCCGAAAGTCGCTAACGGCCCCGATCTAGTGTGGAATTTGCGCCAAGCGCGCGCAGAGAACGTCGAATTCCAGTGGCATCCCAAGCTGTTTGGCTCACGGAGCACCACGATTCGACTGCTGAACTTCGTAAATCACGCCAACATGGGTGTGTACCGAGATGCGATCAATCATTTCCTCGCCGGCCGCACTCCGACGCCGCAGATCACGGCGCATCCGCTTCGCACCACCATCAAATACGGCTTCGGCGTGAACCTGGAGAAGATGTTCGCCCACAACGTCCGCGGCTTTGCGCGCTGGGGATGGGGCGAAGGAGAGCACGAATCCTACGCGTACACGGAGGTGGACCAGACGTGGGCGATTGGGGTCGATCTGGCTGGGGACCGTTGGCATCGCAACTTTGACAGAGTTGGCGTGGCTTTCGTCTCCAACGGTATCTGTGCCTATCACCAGCGTTACTTACAGTTGGGCGGCATGGGATTCCTGCTGGGTGATGGCGGCCTGAACTACGGCCGCGAGAACATCTTTGAGGGCTATTACAACGCGCATGTTTGGCGAGGGCTTTTCATCAGCCCGAATCTGCAGCACATTAACAATCCCGGTTACAACCGCGACCGCGGGCCGGTGCTGGTGGGCGGCATGCGTTTTCACCTGGAATTTTGACCGCATCCCGGTTCCTAGCACGTGTGTTCCTCCCGATTGCATTTGTCCTTCCAGTGCATGTAAAGTGTCACAGCATTGTCTAATTCCTCAGTTATGAATGTGGCCTCGAATGGACATTCGATGGTAGCCAGGCTTCGCCGGGTCCTGGTGTGTTCTCCACAGGCTGCCGGGTGGGACACGCCCGGCCAATCCAGCCACTGGGCGGAGTTGGGTTTCCGTCACGCTCCAGACTTCGCCGCTGCCCAGGCGCAGCATCGGGAACTTTGCCAGCAACTGGAGCTGGCGGGCGCGGAGGTGGTTGAACTTCCTGCCTCGCCCGAGTTGTCGCTGGATGCGGTGTACGCACACGATCCGTCATTGACTACCGGGCGCGGCATGGTGATCCTGCATCCGGGGAAGCCGAACCGCGTCGCAGAAGCCAAGATTCACAAGAAGTTCTGTCACGATTTTGGAATTTCGGTCTTGGGAGAAGTCAAGTCGCCGGCGTTTGCCGAAGCGGGAGACATGGTTTGGCTGGGTTCGAGGACCTTGCTGGCAGGATGCGGCTATCGGACCAACGCGGCCGGCATTTTCCAGTTGCGCGCGTTGTTGGAGGGAGTTGAAGTTATCACGGCGCCGCTTCCTTACGGTTACGGACCGTCCGCTTGCCTGCACCTGATGAGCCTGATGAGCTTGCTGAATGAGCACACCGCCCTGGTCGATTTGCCTTGGCTGGCGGTTGAGACGGTGGAGTTGCTCAAGGCCCGGCAACTCCGGTTTGTGGAGATCGAGGCTTCCGAGCGCGATACCCTAGCTTGCAACGTGCTTGCATTGGGCGAGAAGCGTTTGCTGGCGCTGGAAGAGAATCCAAAAACGAACGAAAAACTTCGCGCGGCGGGATTTGAAGTATTAACTTTCCCCGGATCGGAGCTGTGCATCAACGGCGGCGGCGGGCCGACGTGTCTGACGAGGCCGTTGTTGAGAGGCTAGGCCGAAGCTGAGTCTTATTGAGGAGCCAAGCTCACAGCCCCCCGTGGAACCTTCCGAAGGCGTGGGCAAGCATGAGCGACATGATCAGAATGCCCGCCCCGAGCGCGAGCACGTGCTGGGTCTTGCGCAGATTGAAGCTGCCGACTCGACAGACGAGCAGGTAGCCGATGCCAAGGTTGAAGAAGCCCCACAGGACATTGACCATCGACGAGGATAAGCCTACCCCGGGTGGTGATGCGAAGGGACTCTGGAAGGCATGCCCCGAGATCCCATTGCCGAGATGGGGCAGGGTGTTCGCGAGGAATGCGCCTCCGAAGAAGTACGCCACATAGTGGTACCAGCGCATGGTTGCTCCCTTCTGGCTGCTAAACCGATAGTAGCAGGTGTCACCGAAGGGTAGCCCGATCTCCGGGGTGCTCCCTGGGCCGGCCCGGAGACCCGAAACACTAGGCCGACACGGGCCCTTCTTTGGCGAACGATCTCGGCCTACGGCGTGATCTCAAACACGGTACCGCAGCCGTAGGGGCCGCAGCCTGAACCCGCGCCCTCCTCGGTAGTCCCGTACAGGTTGCCGGCAGCGTCGAAGATCACGCCACTGCTGGGACCCCCATCCTTCGCGCTGAAACGGTGCACTACCCTATAGGTCCACCTGCCGTTGCCGCCGGGCGTCATCTTGAAGACGCCGGCACCAAAATAGACAGTGCCGTACAACTCCCCGGCGGTATCGAATGTCAGGCCGGTACTAATGTCGGACTCACTCCGGAAGTTGTGCAGCACCTTCTCGGTCCATTTGCCGTCTGCGCCGGGCGTCAACTCGAAGACGGTTCCACACCCGATGACAAATCCCCAATTATTCTTGCACTGTCCCGTGCCACCGATCTCGGCGTTGCCGTACAAATTTCCGGCTGCGTCCAAGACGACGCCGGCGTAAGGATTGCCCCCGTCAGTGCAGCCATCGGCAGCGCAGAAGCTATGCAGGACCGTCTCCGTCCAACCGCCGTTCGCGCCGGGTGCCAGCTTGAACACCGTCCCAAGGTTAGCTCCGCCGCCATAATACGTCGTGCCGTACAAATTTCCGGCTGCATCCAAGACGACGCCGGCGTAAGGGCTGTCCCCGTCGCTACCGCCGTTGAACTGGTAGAGTACTGTCTGTGTCCACTGGCCATTCGCTCCGGGTGTCAGCTCGAAGACGTTCCCTGTGTATTCGCCAATCGCCGTGCCATAGAGGTTCCCTGCGGCATCGAAAGTCAACGGCCCCTTCGGGTAGCCGTCATTATAGTCGGGGAAATTGTACAGCACCTTCTCAGTCCACCTACCCTTTGCGCCGGGCGTCAGCTCGAAGACCACGCCGCAGCCGCCCTGGCAGTTTCCATTGCCGCCGCCACCCGCTGAGCCATACAGATTTCCCGCCGCGTCGGAAATCAGCGGGCCGTTTGGATAGCCCCCGTCGGCCCTGCCCTGGAAGTCGTGCAGCAGTTTCTCCGTCCACTTTCCGTTTGCGCCGGGCGCCAACTGGAAGGCGGTGCCGCAGCCGAGTTCGTAGCCGCAGTTTGAGCTAGACCCTCCGAACAATGTTACGCCATACAGGTTCCCGACTGCGTCGAAGATCAGGCCGGCCCAGGGAACAGACCCGTCCTTGCCTCTGCCGAACCTGTGCAGCACCTTCTCTTTACCGGCTGCAAAGGCGGGCGCCACTGTGGTCAGAAATACCAAAACTACGGCGAAGGTTGTGGCAAAGAAAACCGCCCTTCTCTTGTTTTGCATAGACGCCTCCTCAGAACGTGGAAGTCTCTCCGGAGCAGGACGAAGCTAGTACAAAAAGCTTCGGGCGGGGGAAGTCCAGCTATCGCCTCTCTACGGATGTATATGCTTGGCTCCGGCTGATGTCAAGGCACCTGTCTCAATGTGTGAAAAGTCTTTCATACGCAAGCACGAGCGACCTGCTTGGCGGCTCGCGGTGTCACTCCCGAGATCGCAGGTTTTGCAGCGTAGTCAGGTTGTCGGTTCGGCGCTCTTGATACCATGAAATCATGCCTACCACCCACGCTGAAACCGCCGCTGCTCTTGACGTCGCCTGGGTCCGTGCGCAGTTTCCTTCGCTGGCGCAATCTGTGAACGGACATCCCGCCGTGTTTCTGGACGGACCCGGCGGCACGCAGGTTCCGCTGCGCGTCATCGATGCCATGGCAGACTATCTGCGCCGCGACAACGCCAACGCCGGCGGCGCTTTCGCCACCAGCCGCCGGTCGGATGCAGTGATCGCGAGCGCCCGCGCCGCTATGGGAGATTTCCTTCACTGCACGCCCGACGAGGTCGTCTTCGGTCCCAACATGACCACGCTCACCTTTGCCCTGAGCCGCGCTATCGGGCGGGAACTTTCTTCTGGCGACGAAATGTTGCTTACACATCTTGATCACGATGCCAACATTTCGCCTTGGCGCGCGCTTGAAGAACGCGGCGTGATTATTCGCATGGTCGAAATCAATCCGGCTGACTGCACGCTTGACCTCGACGACCTCCGCCGCAAGCTGAGCAGTCGCACCAGGCTGGTCGCTGTGGGTCTGGCATCGAATGCGGTGGGAACGATCAATCCTGTCGCCGAGATCGTCCAGCTCGCTCACCAACAGGGCGCGCTGGCTTATATTGATGCGGTCCATTACGCGCCACATGGGCCAATCGATGTGCGCGCGCTCGACTGCGACTTTCTGGTCTGCTCGACTTACAAATTCTTCGGACCGCACATGGGCGTGCTGTATGGGAAGCGCGAGCACCTGGCGCGGCTGCATCCTTATAAAGTCCGCGCTTGCAGCAATGCGGCCCCGAACCGCTGGGAGTGGGGCACGCTCAACCATGAGTGCATCGCCGGGATCACTGCGTGTGTGGATTACATCGCCGACCTCGGTCGCCGTGCGAATCCTGCGGCTGTCGATCGCCGGGCGGCGATCATGGCGGCCTACGAGGCCATCCGGAATCATGAACGCAACCTGCTGGAAACGCTGATTCGCGGATTGCAGGAAATTCCTGGGCTGAAGCTCTACGGCATCACTGATCCCAAGCGCTTCGACCAGCGCTGCCCCACGCTAGCCATTCGCATCGCGGGGCACACGCCACTCGAACTGGCGACGAAACTGGGAGTGCGCGGCTTCTTCACCTGGGACGGCAATTATTACGCGATCAATCTGAGCGAGCGCCTCAACGTGGAAAAAGACGGCGGCTTTCTGCGCATCGGCTTGGCCCACTACAACACTATGGAAGAAGTGGAACAGTTGCTGGCGGCGCTGCGGGAGATTCGGTAGGTAGCGCCGGCAGCTTGCCGGCTGTGGCGAGGGCATCTTGCCCTCGCAGGTGGAGGCGAGACGCATCCACGACAGCCGCCGGGACGGCGGCGCTACGAGGCACGATCCCGGTCCTTGCTGCCAAGCCTGTTAGAATCAAACTGCGATGGTCTTGCCGTTCGTCCGTGATCTGTTCGCGGACGTGGAGAAACTGCCAAGCACGTTGCGTGCAGCCTCCCATCTGCGAGAGGGCACGGGGCGGATTCGTGTTTCTGGAGTCACTCCCACCGCCAAGGCTCTATTCCTGGTTCTGCTGCAGAAGGCGGCAGACCGCCCGTTTATCGTTATAGTTCCGAATAATCGCGCGGCTGAGGATCTCGTCCCCGTACTACAAGCGTTTCATGAGCTGATGGGCGGCAACGATCCCGGCTCAATCGTCGCTCTGCCCACCCGCGACGTGCTGCCCTTCCAAAATCTTTCGCCGCATCCGGAGATCCAGGAAGAGCGGGCGGTCGCGCTGTGGAAAGTGGCTACCGGCGCGGTGTCGATCCTGGTTTCTCCTGCTGCCGGTACGGCGACTCGTTTGCGCTCGGCCGAATACTATGTAGGCCTGGCCCGCGCTGTTAGACGCGGTGAGTCGCTCGACACGGACGCCCTGGTCGGCCACCTGAACACGGTCGGCTATTCATCGACCGATGTGGTGGAGATGCCGGGCGAGTACGCGTTGCGCGGCGGAATTCTGGATGTGTATCCGCCCGAGGCCGACCGTCCGCTGCGCATCGAGTTCTTCGGAGACGAAGTCGAGTCGATTCGCAAATTTGATCCTGGCACGCAGCGGTCGTCCGCTCCCGTGGATGAAGCTCTGCTGCTTCCGCTGACAGAGACGCCGGTCAATCAGGATTTGCTGGGTGCGATCCACGCGCGTTTGTCAGGACAGCGCATCGCCGGCGACAAAGAAATCATCGAGCAGGCTGTGCGCTCGACGGGCGTGACCGTGTTTCCGGGGTGGGAGTTCTATGCTCCGGTGGCGGGAGCGGGCCGCACGGTCTTCGAAATGCTCCCGCGCGCCGTGGTCTTGGCGGATGAACCGGAAGATCTGAAGCGCGAGTTTGATCACGTCTGGTCGCGCATTGAAGAAGCACACGAGCGCAGCGGAGTCGGCAATCTGGTGCGGCCGACGGACTTGTATGTTCCGCCCGACTTGTGGTGGCAGAAGCTGGCGAGTTTGCCTGGTGCCGAGGTCGAGCATCTCGGAATTGCACGGCCCGGCGAGCCGGAGCCAATCAGCTTTCACACTCAACCCGCGCCCCGGTTTCATGGTTCGCCCAATGCGCTGCTCGAAGAGGCACAGAAACAGATCGCGGAACAGAACCGCGTATTGGTAGCCGTTCCCAACATCGGCGAGGTCGAGAGGCTGGCTGAGGTTTTCAGCGAGAACAGCGCGTCGTTCCGCCTGGGCAGCCGCACGCGCAGCGGCGAGAGCTTCGCCGATGAGACTGCCTACTTTGCGGGCGAGGTGCTGACCACAACTCTGGTGAAGTCTTACGTGCCGGATGGCGTGATCCTTCCGGACGCTCATCTGGCGATCTTCGGGGCGCGCGACCTGTTTGACGAATCGGAGTCAGTGGTCTCAAAGCCGCAACGGCAGCGCTCCAGAACTTCTGCGTTCCTTTCCGATTTTCGCGACTTGCAGGTGGGCGACTACGTGGTTCACATCGAGCATGGGATCGGACAATACCAGGGACTGAAGGAGATTAGCCAGGACGATGGCAAGGGCGAGTTCATGCTGCTCGAGTACGCCGAAAGCGCCCGGCTCTATGTTCCGCTGACGCGGCTGGACCTGATCCAGAAATACCGCTCTTCCGAAGGCGCGAAGCCGGCGCTCAATCATCTGGGCACAGCAGCTTGGGCCAAGACCAAGGCGCGCGTGCGCAAGGCCATGAAAGACATGGCGGATGAACTCATTAAGTTGTACGCCGAGCGCAAAGCGGCCAAAGGGCATGCCTTCTCCGCCGCCAACGAATGGATGCGCGAGTTTGAGGACGCGTTTGAGTACACCGAAACCGAAGACCAGGCGTATGCCATTGCCGACGTGAAGCGCGACATGGAATCGTCCCAGCCCATGGATCGTCTGCTGTGCGGCGACGTGGGCTACGGCAAGACCGAGATCGCCATGCGCGCTGCGTTCAAGGCGGTGAATGATAACAAGCAGGTCGCGGTGCTGGCGCCGACTACCGTGCTGGCCTTTCAGCACTATGAAACTTTCAAACAGCGCTTCGCCGCATTTCCCGTGACCATCGAAATGATCAGCCGCTTCCGCACGGCGAAGCAGCAGAAAGAGATTTTGCAGAAGCTGGAGGCGGGCAAGATCGACGTTCTGATCGGCACACACCGTCTTCTATCGAAGGACCTCAAGTTCGCCGACCTGGGCCTGCTGGTGGTGGACGAAGAGCAGCGCTTCGGTGTGCGCCACAAGGAGCGCCTGAAGCAGATGCGCAAAGAAGTGGATGTGCTCACCATGTCGGCGACGCCGATTCCTCGCACCCTGCACATGTCGCTGGTTGGCTTGCGGGACATGAGCGTGATCGAAACGCCGCCCAAGGACCGCATGGCCATTCAGACGGTGGTGGCCAGTTGGGATGACAAGCTGGTGCAGTCGGCCATCGAGCAGGAACTTGACCGCGGCGGGCAGATGTATTTCCTGCACAACCGCGTGGAGAGCATTTGGGAGATGGCGGCCAAGCTGCAAGCCCTGGCCCCGCGCGCGCGGATCATCGCGGGCCACGGCCAGATGGCGGAAAGCGAACTGGAAAAAGTGATGCTGAAATTCATGCATCACGGGGCCGACATTCTGGTGGCGACCACCATCATCGAAAATGGCCTCGACATTCCGCTTTGCAACACCATCATTATTAATCGCGCGGATCGCTTTGGTCTTTCAGAGCTCTATCAGTTGCGCGGACGCGTGGGAAGATCGAACCGGAGAGCGTATGCATATTTGCTCGTCCCCGCTGATGTCGAACTGACTCCGATTGCGCGGCGGCGGCTGGCAGCATTGAAGGAATTTTCAGATCTCGGTGCGGGATTCAAAATCGCAGCTTTAGATCTGGAACTGCGCGGAGCGGGAAATCTGCTGGGCGGCGAGCAAAGCGGCCACATCGAAGCCGTTGGTTTCGAGCTTTATACCCAGATGCTGGACCGCGCGGTTCGCGAGTTGAAGGGCGAAGCCGCGCCGCAAGAGGCTGAGACGCAACTCAACCTTGGGTTAAACATCCGCATTCCTGCGGAATACATAGGCGAGGAAAACCAGCGGCTGCGCATGTACAAGCGGGTGGCAGGAGTCGAGCGAGAATCACAATTGGCGGACGTGCAGGCCGAACTGCAAGACCGCTATGGCGAGCCGCCCGCCGCAGTGCGCAATCTGCTGGAGTACGCGTCGCTGAAGCTGCTCGCGGTGAGAGTCGGCGTAATTGCCATCGAGCGCAAGAAAGATCTGGTCACCGTCAAGTTCCGGCAGGATGCTGCTATTGATCCTGCCAAGCTGGCGCAGTTTGTCGCATCACAAAAGGGCACGCAATTCACTCCGGATGGGATGTTGAAGTTCCCGCTCAAAACCACCACCGCCGGAGAAGTGTTGAATCAATTGCGTTCGCTGCTGGAGGAAATGGCGGGAGAGGCTCCGCAGGAAGCCCCGGCGCAAATGTAGCGCCGCCGTCCCGGCGGCTGTGGAGTTTGTGTCGGAACTTATCTTTCGCCTTGCTGGGGGCTCGGTCTCGTTTCACTTGTGACCCACGGCTTGCGCCGTGGGCTTCATTCTGGCGCCGCTCCGCGGCTGGGATGATGCGGCTCGTTCCGCGTGCTTCGGTGCCTTCGAGTTGCGACACAGACTTCGTGGCGGAGGGCGTCTCGCTCCTCGCGCATGCTAAGCTCAAGTGCTTCGGAACAACATGACCTCGCCCGCCCAACTCATTCCCACCAGCTTTGCCCTGGCGTCGGTGTTTGCATGGGGAACGAGCGACTTCCTTGGCGGATGCGCATGCCGGCGCATCAACGCGTTTCTGCTGACGGTGGTGGTGAACGTGGGCGGTTTGGTGCTCATGGTCTCGCTGGCGGCAGCCAGCCATGCTCCGTTGCCTCCCCTGCACAGCGTGGTCTGGATGGTGGCGGGAGGCATATCCGGAGGAGCTTCACTGGCGATCTTCTTTCGCGCTCTGGCCATGGGAAGAATGGGACTCACCGCCCCGGTGGCAGCGGTACTGGGCGCTGCCATTCCGACCGTCTTCAGCATGGCAACGGAAGGCATACCCAGCGCAGTTCACATAGCGGGGTTTCTTTTGGCGGGAATTGGGATTTGGCTGATCTCCCGCACCGAGGACGGCAGCAGTCCGGAGGGGATCGGGCTGGCAGTCATCGCGGGCATCGGCTTTGCCGGCTTTTATTTATGCGTACGCCAGGCGGGATCAAGTCCTGCGCTCTGGATTGCGTCGTTTACTCGAATCGGCGGCCTGTCGATCACCACGGCGATCGTGGCGCTGCAACGGAAATTCCGCGAACTCACCACGGCGGCGGTGGGCTGGGGGGTGGTGACGGGCTGCCTGGACTCGCTTGGAACCTTTTTGTTCGTCCGCGCCAGCCAGACCGGGCGTCTGGATGCGGCCGTGGTGCTGAGTTCGCTCTATCCGGCAGTGACGGTGGTGCTCGCCCGCCTGGTTCTTCATGAACACTTTACCCGCTGGAGAGCTGCGGGGATTTTGGCAGCGCTGGCGGCGGTGCCCATGATCGCGGCGTAGTAGTGGTCGAGAACAAGAGCAATATTCCATATTCGAGAATATGGAACACGTGCCCAAGTAGTTTATTTTGCTTGCTATTCCATATTCCAGAATATAGAATATCGGTGTGGAACTACATCCTCAAGACATCGTAGTGGCACTTAAGCTCTTGCTGCCCAGCGGACTTCGAAACTGGACCTATGCCACCTTGGGCGAAGAATTGTGCATGAGCGCGTCGCAGGTATTCCGATCAATTGACCGGGCTCAGGCCGCTAGCCTGATGGCACGTCCAGTGCTTGGTCAGATCCCCGGGGTTCCCGGGGTAGATTCAAGCGCCTGGCTGAATCCGAACCGGAGCAACCTGAAGGAATTTCTTGTGCATGGTGTGCGATACGCATTCCCGGTGCAACGCGGCGGACCGACGCGTGGCATACCCACCGCCGAAGCAGCTCCGCCTCTCAACCAGCATGTTGCTCCGCTTCCGCGATCTGTGTTGCCACCTGTTTGGCCCTGTGCCGAAGGCACAGTGCGAGGAACGGAGTTCTCGCCTTTGTACAAGAAAGCCCCGCTAGCGGCATTGCGAGATGAGAAGCTTTATGAGTTGTTGACCCTCATTGACGCAATTCGCGATGGAAGGGCACGCGAGCGGGAAATTGCCGTTCGCGAGTTGACTTCCAGGATTGACTCATATTGAGTAGCCGTCCGAACGATCCGAACATAGGTCCCCTTCTATCCGCGGTTACAAAGCTGGAGCCACTGTTGGAACAGATTGTGTTTGTGGGCGGCTGTGCCACGGGACTGTTGCTCACCGATCCGGCAGCCGCACCAGTACGGGCGAGTCTCGATGTTGACGTAATCGTGGAGGCCGCTTCCTATGTGGAGTTTGCCGTTCTGGAAGAGCGATTACGGCGGCTCGGTTTCCACCAACCCCAGATGGAAGGCACGCCGGTTTGCCGTTGGGCAAGCGGTGACCTGCTTCTAGACTTCATGCCCACCGATCCATCCATCCTCGGGTTCAGCAGCCCGTGGTATCAGCCGGCAATGGAAAACGCACAGATCGTGGCCATTGGTGGCAAGGGAATCAGGCTTATCACCGCACCATATTTTCTAGCCACAAAGCTCGAAGCGTTGCATGGCCGAGGGAAAAATGACTATCGCGCGAGCCACGACCTAGAGGACATCATCACGGTTATCGACGGGCGCGGAGAGATCACGCAAGAGGTCCGTCTTTCTGAGCCAGGCTTGCGGCAATATCTCAGTGGTGAATTCCGCGGCCTGCTGTCAAGCCGTGACTTTCTTGAGGCTTTGCCTGGCCACCTGCTACCGGACGCTGCCAGTCAGCAACGGGCTGGCTTAGTGTTGGGACGCATGCGCGATATGGTGCTTGAAGGGTAGCTTATGGCATTGATCGAGATTTGCAACCTCATCAAAGTCTTCCCGCTGGGCGAATCCAGGTTTGGTGGTGGCGTGAAGGGCGAGGTTCGCGCCGTGGACGATGTAATCGCGGGCGATCAAGAAGGTCGCCGCGTGCCCGCGCAGCCGCAATTCCAATTTGAAATCATGGCCCGGATAATTGCCTTGCAGGAGCAGGCCGCGGCGAGGAAATCTGCTAAAGTAGGACTTCAGGTTCGCGTCATGCGGACTCTTTCGGAGGCGGTATTTTCATGCGGATAGCGGTGGTGGGATCGGGCTATGTAGGACTGGTGGCGGGGGCATGTTTTGCGGACATGGGCCACGAAGTGATTCTAGTGGATAACGACCAGGAGAAGCTGGCCGCTTTGCAAGCGGGGCAGGTACCCATCCACGAAATACTTCTCCCTGAGCTGCTGGCGCGGCACCGGGGTGGGCGGCTGGCGTTTTCCGGAGATTTGTGCGGCGCGGTAAAGGAAAGCGCGGCGGTGTTCATTGCGGTCGGGACGCCTCCGACCGAGCACGGAGAGGCCGATCTTTCGTATGTGGAATCGGTAGCGCGGGGGATTGCGACGGCGATCAACGGATACAAAGTAGTGGTGGAAAAGAGCACGGTCCCGGTGTATACCAGCGAGTGGATTCGCCGCATCCTGCTGCGCAACGCCGCGGCCCCGGATCTGTTTGATGTGGCATCGAACCCGGAGTTTATGCGGGAAGGAACCGCGGTGGTGGACTTTTTCTATCCCGATCGAATTCTGGTAGGCGCCAACAGCGAGCGTTGCGCGGCGGTATTGCGGGAAGTTTATGCTCCGCTGACGGATGGCAGCTACTACCGGCGTCCCGATGCGAGTCCCCGTCCCGAAGGAGTGCAGGTTCCTCCGCCTTTGATCATGACCAGCACGCAGAGCGCGGAACTGACTAAGCACGCCTGCAATGCATTTCTGGCGATGAAGATTTCCTACATCAATGCAGTTGCGTCGGTGTGCGATGCGGTCGGGGCAGACGTGCAGCAGGTGCGCGAGGGAATGGGCAGCGACCGCCGGATCGGCCCGAACTTTCTGAATTCGGGGATCGGCTATGGCGGCTCATGCTTCCCCAAGGATCTGAGGGCGTTTCGAGCCGTGGCACGAGAGCGGGGCTACGAATTCCGGCTGCTGGATGAAGTGATGCGGATCAACGAAGAACAGCGCGAACATTTTCTGAAAAAGGTCCGCAACGCGTTGTGGACGTTGCGAGGCAAGCGTCTAGCCGTGCTGGGCCTGGCATTCAAGGGCGGTACGGATGATATTCGGGAATCGCCTGCGCTTGCGCTGGTGGAGATGCTGGTGCAGGAAGGTTGCCAGATTTCCGCTTACGATCCAGCGGCTATGGAACGTGCGCGGCAGGTACTGAAGGCTGGAGTTGAATTTGCGGGCAACCCCTATGAAGCGGCGCGGGGCGCGGATGCGCTGCTGATCCTGACGGAATGGGAAGAGTTCGCGAAACTTGACTGGAAGCGGATGTGTAACCAACTGAAAGAACCCATCGTGATTGACGGGCGCAACTTGTGCGATCCGGCGGCGATGGCGGCGCAGGGCTTTACCTACTACAGCATGGGACGCCCGTCAGCGGCGCCGGAAGATGCGGCGGTGGAGACCGGTCCCGCAAGGAAAATCGGGAACGCATGAACCGGCGTGCGTTGGTGACCGGGGGAGCCGGCTTCCTGGGTTCGCACCTGTGCGATGCGCTGCTGGCGGAAGGATATTCCGTCGTCGCGGCCGACAATCTTCTGACCGGCCGGCTCTCGAATCTGGAACATCTTCGTCACGAGCCGCGCTTCGAATTCCGGGAAATCGACATCAATCAGCCGTTCGATTGCGGCAAGGTGGATTATGTGTTTCATTTTGCCTGTCCCGCAAGCCCAGTCGATTACATGAAGCACGGCATGGAGACGCTCACGGTGGGGTCGGCGGGGACCTTGCATGCGCTGGAAATTGCCCACAAGTATTCGGCCCGCTATCTGATTTCTTCGACGTCGGAGTGCTATGGGGATCCGCTGGAGCATCCGCAAAAAGAAACCTACTGGGGCAATGTGAATCCGGTAGGGCCGCGCTCGGTGTACGACGAAGCCAAGCGCTTCAGCGAAGCGTTGACCATGGCCTTCCACCGTTACCACAAAGTGGATACACGAATTGCACGCATCTTCAACACCTATGGTCCGCGCATGCAGTTGAATGACGGCCGGGTGGTGCCCAACTTCATGAAGCAAGCGCTACGCGGCGAAGACCTGACCGTGTACGGAGACGGCAGCCAGACGCGCAGTTTCTGCTACGTCAGCGATGAAGTGGATGGCTTCATACGATTGTCGAAGGTAGCGGAACCCTGGCCCGTCAATATCGGGAACCCTGACGAGTTCACCATTCTGGAATGCGCCAAGGTGGTTTTGGCGGTGACCGGCTCCAAGAGCAAGATCACGTACGATCCCTTGCCGGTGGATGACCCCAGGCAGCGGCGGCCCGACATTACAAAAGCAAAGAGCCTGCTGGGCTGGGAGCCGAAGATTGGTCTGGAGACAGGATTGAGAGAGTCGCTGGACTATTTTCGGCAAGCAGTGGAAGAGGAGACGAGCAGCCAGAAGTAAGATCAGGAGTCAGAGTCGTTCGAAACAGCCGGTTTCCGTTCTCCCCTCGCCTTGCACCTCGGAGCTGGCCATCCACTCTGCTCGGTTTCGCCTCGCTCCGGTCGGGATCACGGCTTCTGGCCACGGAATCAGTTTGAATTCAAAGCCGTTCAGTTTGTTCAACGAATTTATGGCTAAGCACGCTACCCCTGGCTGGAGCTCAGAACTGTAGCTTGGCGCTTGCTTGCGTATGGACTGAGGAAAGAAAGCAAGGTCGAGGTTGGGTCGTTTCCGGTGTAGAATCATGACGGTCAACGACGGCATTTCTCCGTTTCGGAATGCCTTTCTGGCGACATTCCCAGTGGGAGGTAGTTATGCCACTCAATAGAGGTCGAGGAACCGTGGGAGCGGTTCTGCCGATCGTCATCACCGTAATTCTGTTGTTGCTGCCGTGCGCTTGGGCAGCGAGCAAGCACAAAACGCTGTACAAGTTCACGGGCGGATTGGACGGAAATACGCCGGCAGGTGACTTGATCTTCGACGCAGCAGGAAATCTCTACGGCACGACTGCGTTGGGCGGTAACGGCTATGGTGTCGTATTCAAGCTGGCGCCGACCGCGAGCGGCAGATGGCGCCAGACGGTGCTCTATCGATTCAAGGGTGGCAACGACGGAGAGCACCCCGTGGCCGGCCTGGTCTTCGACACGGCTGGGAATTTGTATGGCACGACGGCGGGCAACGGCCCGACCAATTTAGGCACGGTCTTCAGGCTTGCGTCAAACCCAGACGGAAGCTGGACCGAGAAGGTGCTCCACCGTTTCAGAGGCGGCAAGGACGGAGGCCACCCGCTCGGCGGCATGATCCTTGACGCATCAGGGAATTTCTACGGCACCACGTTCGTTGGTGGCAATGGCGCTCCGGGTGGCGGCGGTACCGTCTTCGAACTCGCGCGGAAGCCGGGTGGGGGGTGGAAAGAGAAGGTGATTTATAGCTTCAAATGGAACTCGGACGGACTCTGGCCTGCCGCTGGCCTAGTTCGTGATAGTCGTGGCAACCTCTACGGCACCACTGACTTTGGCGGCATCGGGGACCATGGTGCCGTCTTCAAGCTGAGGCCCACCGCAGATGGAAGCTGGCAAGAGGAGGTGATTTATAGCTTCCAGGGGGCCCCGGACGGATCCCAGCCCGTTGCCAGTCTGATCTTCGATCAGGCGGGGAAGTTGTACGGCACGACGCAGTGGGGTGGCACTATCAGCCCTAACTCTGGCGTGGTCTTCCAATTGACCCCGAACCAGGCCGGAGACGACTGGTCTGAGAGCATCTTATATACGTTCTGCCCCGACGACGAGGGGATATGCCCCGACGGAGAACAGCCTTTGGCGAACCTCGCGATCGACGCGACGGGAAATCTCTACGGAACGACGTGGTGGGGAGGCTATTTCCGCGACTGCCAACAGATTGGCGATAACGGATGTGGCGTCGTCTTCAAGCTAGCCCCTAACTTGACGGGCGCATGGAAAGAAACAGTTGTGTGGGCCTTCCAGGATGACCCCGGCGCCGTGCCGTTTGCCGGTCCGACCTTCGACGCAGCGGGGAACCTTTATGGGACGACTGGTGGGGACGGAAGCACGACCTTTGGGTCGGTGTTTGAGATCACCCCGTAGCTGGCTTCCTCGTGCAATCGAGAAATGTCGAGATGAAGCTGGTGCTACTTCGGTTGCGCCTGGGCCTGTTCGATAAGCCGCCGCAGCGCTTCGCTCTGTCCCGCGGGCTGGGAAGCAAACTGCACTCCCATCCCATAGCCGGGATGCATGATACGGACTTTACCTTCCAGCGAAAGCCGGACGCCTTGCGCGCGCACGAACATTTTGAGAGAAGTATCGACGGGAAACGGCTCCGACGTTTCTACGTAGCAGCCTTCGGTATTGAGGTCGGAAAGAGTGCAGCGCTGCGGCACTTTGCTGCCGGTGCGGTAGACTTCCGCTCCCAAACGGCAAGGGTGGCGGGGAAGATTGCGGCGGTTGTTGCCAGCAGCCAAAAGCAGTCCCAGACGGGCGGAAAGGCGAACGGTGAGACTTTGTTCTTCCGGCGCGGCAGTTGCGGGATCGTGGGGCGCAGTGACTTGCGCCACCGGGGACTGAGCCTGCAGCCAGCTCTTGAGCAGGCGGTGGGAAGCTTGCGGTACGCTGACAAAACGAATTCCGGCGCGGCCGGAGCTTTGCCACACGACTTCGCCCGAGAGACGCACGACGCCGCGTGTCCCCGGAAGGAAGAACTGAAAATAGACCTTGCAGTTGGTGGAAATCGGGAAGGGAGCTTGCAAGGCAGTTCCGCCTTCACTTAGATCCATCATTACTACCGAAGCTGATTGTTCGGCAGCAAAGCTGAGGTCGGCGGGAGTGTTCACATTCATACGCGGCCGGGTGCGCCGTTCCTGCAACAGGCCGCCACCGTTGGCGCGCCCGCTTCGGGCGATATGCTCCTGCACGAGCGGCCTGTACAAGATGAAATTAACGCCGCCGGAAAAAGCCTGCCCGGCCTGGGTCTGGTTGTCCACGATGGCGATGATCAGCGCAGTGCGATTCGTACGGGAACGGCGGGCATGGGAAATCAGGTGAAGCGCGCCGGGCGTGCCGCCGCAGTCGAGCAGCAAAACGTCGAACCGGACCTCATCGATGCGGGTCTGAGCGGCGGCCAGGTCGCCACAACATTCGACGCCAATGTGCAACTCCTGGAAAATGCGGCTGAATACCTGAACCGCCTCGGCATCGGTACACAGCAGTAGAGATGACGGTGTCACGCTACCGATGGTAGGGCAAGGAGTTGGGCCGGGTTAAGTTACAAAAGTCCACTTGCTGGTTTGCCGGAGTGACGTTAGTCATCTCGCTTAACGAAGACGCGTGCGTTATGTTTCGGGAAGCACTGGGGCGAGCGAGCGTCCGACCCAGGGACGAGGTGGAGAAAATGTCATCGAAAGTAAGCACCGGGCTGATCGTGATGGGCGGACTCCTGATGGCGCTGGCGCTCTGCTTTCTGCCAGCCGCATTTCATGATCGCTCTGATGCCAACACGCTGGAACTGGGGCTGTGCCTGTTCAGTGCGGGATCGCTGACTGGCTCCCTGGGGATATACTTCAAAGCCCGGGCGCTGAAGGGGGGGATCCTACCCGAAAAAGCAGGGTCTGAGGCGACCGCGAAGCGCAAGCTGCGGGGGGGGTGCGATCTCTGCGGGACGGAGGCACCGGCAGTGCTGTGTACAGTCCACCAGGTCGAAGTTTGCGGACCCTGCCTTGCCCAGCACTACGACCAGCGTTCATGCGCCTACGTGCCCAGCAGGCGCGCTGCCGCCGGCAAGAACGCAAAGAACCTGGCGAGAGCGAAGGGCGCATAGCTTCCGCAGGCATTCCCACGGTTTCCGTTTCCGAGTGACGAAAGTTACACCCATCCGGTCAATGACGTTAGTCCAACGATTCCTATTGTCCTCTCGTGCTTTGACGGTGCTCTCTGCAGCTTCTTACGATTGGCGATGAAGGCGGTCTGATCCAGCGGCTGTTCCGCAGCGGGTGGGCCGACGGTGTGAATGGCAGCGCGAAAGCCCAGCCGCCCCCAGGCCGGCAAGGGAAACTCAGGCCGCAAGAGGTTCTTGAAGCAACTGCGGGGAAGTTTTCTCCGCCAGGGGTTGGCAGATGGCAAGGTGCAAAATGCGTGGCTTTTCGCTGGTGGAACTGATGATCACCATGACTGTCTTCATGATGGTCTCGGGGCTTTTCTTCATAGGCGTCCAACCGTCGCTCAAGGAAGCGCGGGTCGGCCAGGCATATAACCTGACCTTGGCCGCCCTGAGGCAAGCGCGGGACAGCGCGGTGGCACAACGGCAGGCCTACTTTGTGACCCTCAACAACAACGTTGCTCCCAATACCATCACCATTACGCAGGTATCGACGGGCAATGTAATCACCAGCTTCAGCTTGCCTACCGATGTGTTTTATCAGGTGCTGCCGCAGTTCCCGACCTCGCAAACAGTTTTTCCCATGACGCCCGACGGTTTTGGGGTGGGCGCGACGGCGATTGACTTTGACCAGGGGATCCCAAACCCAGTGCGAAATGTCGTCTACTTTCAGCCCGACGGTTCAGCTCAGGATCAGAATGGCAACCTGAATAACGGAGTGGTGTACGTGGCGCGTACCGGCGACTACTACAGTGCGCGGGCACTGACGGTGTGGGGCGCAACCGGCAGGTTGCGCGGCTGGCGCATGGATATGCAAGGCGCGACATACTACTGGAGGTACCAGTGAAAACAATCGGAGGGCCGGCTCTGGGAAGAACGGTGCGACGCCGGCAGAGTGGCGTTACTTTGCTGGAGGTCCTGATTTCCATGGTGGTGTTAACCGTCGGATTGGTGGGCATGCTGGGTGTGCTGGGGATCACCATCAAGGCCACGCAAATGTCGCAAGAGAACTCCGTGGCGAAGACGGTGGCTGACGAAGCACTGGAGAGCATCCTGACCGCGCGCGAGACGGCCAGTAATACTACTGCGTGGTCGGAAATCGCGAACACGACAAGCGGGGGCATCTTCCTGACGGGTTTTCAGCCGGTGTGTAACGCAGGAAATGATGGCATCTATGGCACGGCGGATGATTGCGCTGCCGGGGAACAAACGCTGCAGTTGCCCGGCCCCGATGGCATTTTTGGCACGGCTGATGACATCTTCTTGCCGCTGACCAACTACCAGCGACAGATCATCCTGACTCCGGATGCGTCTTGCGGGGGTGCAGGCGGCTGCAATCTTATGGACGTCACCATCACGGTGCAGTTTCAGACGGCAAATTTTCAGGTTCCCCAAACCTACACGCTCTCCACCTTCATCTCGCAGTACCGCTAGAGGGAAATATGAGACAAGCATCAACAGCCCGAATTCGCGGTTTCACGTTGATGGAGTTGCTGATCTCGATGGCAGTCGGCATGACCGTCATGGCAGCGGCGGCGCAGTTGTTCAGTCAGGGGGTCGACGCGACCTGGGTGGAATCGCAAAAAGCAGAGATGCAGCAGGACCTGCGCGCGGCCGCAAACCTGATGGTGAAAGACATCGTCCTGGCCGGCCAGGGGCTGGAGAATGTCGAAGGTGGCATTGCGCTGCCCAACGGCGGGGGAGCGCTGGTACCAATTTACGGATGTAATCAAGCCGGCACTTGCCTGCCCAACGGTGCCGCCAATTATCCGACGCCGCCCCCTCTCGCCGGCGGAGGCCCGCCCACCATGTATCCGATCATACCCGGCTACCAACTAGGGATTACCCCGCCGGGCAGCGCCACGAAGAGCGACATCCTCACCGTGGTGTACGTAGATCCGGTGCTGGCGCTGGACTGCTACCAGGCGACCTTCACGGCTGCACCGGCGGCTAGCCCGGTAACATTTACGCTGCCGGGGGCTTACCCCGCGACCTGTTTGTCCGGAGGTATCGCTGCTCCGCAGCAGTTGCTGGGTAATTCCGCAGCGCTGCAGCAGGGAGATGTACTGTTGTTCACTTACGCCTATGGGGGTACAACTTACTACGCCGTCGCGGAAGTGACCGGGGTGCTCGGCGGGCTGGGCGTATACAGCGTCAGTTTTGGCAACGGTGACCCGCTTAGACTGAACCAGAACGCGGCCACCGTCTCGAATAACCTGGCGGCCATAGCCACGGCCTACAAAAGCTGCACCAACCAAGCGCCCCCGAACAATACCCCCGCCTTGTGTTCTGCAACCGCCTACCGATTGGAAGTGATCACTTATTACCTGATCAACGAGCCGGACCCGACAGGCCTAACCACCGGCACACCTACTTTGATGCGGCAGGTCAACGGGCAAACGGCAGTACCGGTGGCAGAGAACGTGGTGAATTTGCAGTTCACCTACGACACCTACAACTCTGACGGTAGTCTGCTGAGCGGCGCCGGGGACGGGGGCTATTCCCTAGGGGACTCTTACAACCTGATTCGGAAAGTCAACATTGTGCACATGTCGATTCGCAGCACGCTGCAGGGAACGCGGAGCGCGCTGATGGCAACCAAAGGTTATCAGAGCTTCGATTATCAAACGTCCATCAGCGCCCGCAACCTAAGCTACCAGCAGCGCTATTGAGGCCGGAATGGCGGCGCAGAGAAGATTACGCAGTGAGTTGGAGGAGTGGATGATGGCAACCAAAAACTTGGGCTCAAGAGGATTCACGCTGATCGCAGCATTGCTGTTGCTGCTGATCCTGTCAGGTATCTCGATTGGCCTGCTCATGATGGTAAACACCGAGGAGAAGGTCAATACCCAGGACCTGCAGGCCAACATCTCGTACCACGCCGCCGAAGGCGGGATTGAGACCATGACGGCGAACCTGTCCAACCTGTTCCAGAACGTGCTGGCGCCCTCGATAAGCGATATCGAGGCGCTGAGCGCACTGCAGCCGGTGAACACAGCATACGTAAGTTACCCGGTGTACAGTCTGGCGCCGGTGACTACAACGGTTACCTGCCCGTCGAGCGGGCCGTGTTGCCCGGCGGCGGGGCCCAATCCCTGCCTGGCTACGCAGTGGGCATCGATTCAGTCGGGCGACAACGCCGGCCTGTACGCGCAATTAGTGCCCATCAATCTGAACGTGATTGCGCAAGGGCCGCTGGGCGACGAAACCAACATGTCGCGGCAAGTGGACGTGGCGCTGATTCCGGTGTTTCAGTTCGGCGTGTTCTCCGACAGCGACCTGGGTTTTTACAGCAGCCCGAACTTGAACTTTGCCGGGCGAGTGCACACCAACGGCGACTTATACCTCGGTGTGGCCAACGGCTATACGCTGACCTTCCATGACAAATTGAGCGCCTATGGCAACGTGATTCGCGCCGTGTTGCCCAACGGTTTACCGGCGGCGTCGTACAACGACGGCGGAACCGTGCTGATTCCGACGGCCGGCGGCGGATGCGACGGAGCGCAGCCCAATTGCCGGGCGTTGGGATCGACCCAAGGCAGCGTGGTTGGCGCCGGCGGCTTCCCGCCGCAGTCAAGCTACAACGCTGGTCCTCCCTCGTGGCAGACCATCTCAATGAACTATTACGGCGGCAAGTTTCTTACCGACGGCGATTGGGCGAGTACAACCTATCCCACCGGGTATACCTATGGGACGGGGGCGACGGACCTGTCGCTTCCGTTTGTGGGTGGAACTACCGGCACCACCACCGGCCCGCAGCCTTATGAGATTATTCGCCGGCCGCCGACCGGAGAGAGTGCGACCGGCGTGCTGGGTTCGTCGCGTCTGTTCAACGAGGCGGAAATTCGGGTGCTGCTTGCGGACACGCCGGCGGAGTTGCCGCCCTACGGAGCAGGAGGGATCGCAGATCAGAATAACATTCGCCTGGCTAACGGACAGTTCAACAGTGGCCCCAACTATTCCGAAGGCGTGCAGACTTCGGTGGTGGCGGGATTGCCAGGACTGCCGGCGGGCCACAACTACACAACTTATTTTGCGACTGCAACCACGGCGATACCCGATCCGGATACGTACAGTAACAGCTACACGCAATACTGGTCGCAACCGGACTGGCTCTATGTGCCCTTGGCCCCGCCCGCGGCGCAATACGTGACGCTGTACGACGCCAATGCGCCGGTGATGCTGGGTCCAGGGGATGGAGTTAGCGGCGTGTCGAAAGCGTCTTACAACATCGGGGAAAGCGTTTGCAACCCGAATTCGCCGGTCACCGGACCGACGGGAACCACAATTCCACCCGTCTGTCCGACCACGGCCGCATATCCGTACTACGCGCCGCCGACCCTTCCGATCACCTGGAACGCCACCACCTGGCCCACGCCGGGCAGCCCGCCTTATTGGAACCTGCTCGACGGATATATCCGGGTTGAGTACAAAGACAGCACCGGAAACTGGAACCCGGTGACTCAGGAATGGCTCTCGCTGGGATTTGCCCGCGGAACCACGCCGCCGACGACGCCGGGCACTAACACCGTCAATCCGAATGCCATTTTGTATCTCCAAGAGCCGGCTGACCGCTATGCGAACGGGAACCTGGACTTTGTCGGAGCGCCGCCGGGATACACCACCAGCTTTACCAACCATGGCAATACTGTGACCTACACGCCTTATCCCGGCAAACCGCCGTCGGTCACCAAGGACCCCCTCACCAGCGACTACCGGTACGGCGACAGTACGGCGTTCAGCATCACGCAGTTTAATTGGTATCCCATCAACTTCTACGATGCCCGTGAAGGCGAGCCCCGCGATTACATCCAGAATCCCCAGAACGACACTTGCACCGCCAACGGGGTCATGAATGCAGTGGAACTGGACGTGGGCAACTTGGCGAAATGGCTGAAGGGAACCATCGCGGGCAGCGGCCTTAAGGTCGATTACCAATCGCAGAACGGTTACATATTGTACTTCTCCGACCGGCGCGGCATGTTGCCGAACCCGAACGGAACTCAAGTCGACCCGGCGAACACCAAGACGGGAGACTCGGGCCTGGAAGATTCGGTGAACCGGAACACTGCGTCCGGTAAGCCCGACGGGGTGCTCGATCCGATTCCGGTGGGCAGAACGATCTCGGATGAAGACGTCAACGAGAACGGCACGCTGGAAAACTTCGGCGCGTGGAACATGGGGCTCGGGTTGGGTTACATCCCAACTCCGGCCGTCAACAACAGTCCTCCACCGCCAGGCGCGCAGACAGCAGTGACCTACACTGCCGCTAACAACGTTAACCGTAAGATCACCAACGCCGCTGGGGCGCCTGATCCCTACACCACCGCTGGGCGCGTCCCGACTTGCACGATTGCGCAAAACAATTGGGTAAGCGGAGCGCGACATGTGTTGCGACTGGTGGATGGCAGCCTGGGCAACGTGCCGGTCCGCCCGGACAATGCCGCCGGCGGGTTCACTGTGGGATCGGAGAATCCTGTTTATATCCTGGGCAATTACAACACCAACGCCGGCGATCCGATATGGACCGGCGGCAATGATGTGGCGCACTCCGAGACAGCCGTGATTGCGGATGCGGTGACGGTGTTGTCGAACAGTTGGTCCGACCTGAACAGCACCAACTCTCTGAGCGCCACGAACCCGGGGAGCTACCGGAATGCTACAACCACGTATTATCGGGTGGCCATCACGGCGGGTAAGAGCATCAACTTCCCGTTTCCGAGCTGGGAGAATTCCAACGACTACGGCTTCGGCACCGATGGCGGGGTACACAACTTCCTGCGCTTCATAGAGGACTGGAGCGCGGCGACCCTGAACTATGAGGGCTCGCTGGTGAGCATGTACTACGCTACTTACGCCACCGGCACGTTCAAGTGCTGCGCCTACTCGGTGTATCAGCCTCCGAACCGGAACTATGTGTTCGACGCGGACTTCACCCAGCCGCAGAACCTGCCGCCGGGTACGCCGCTGTTCCGCGATGTCGAAAACCTGAGCTTGTATCAGAACCTGACGGCACACACCGGCACCTACTGACGAAGCTCAAATCAGCAGCAGTTCCGGCTCCGCGCAAGCGGAGCCGGAACTGTTTGCGCCTGCGCTGCCGGCTTCCTGAGAGCAACCCGCCGGAGCTGTTCCGCAATTGCTTGATCCCTCACGCGACTCGCGCCTCACGCAAGCCACTGCCGCGAAATCACTCAGTTATCATGTTTTTTCTGCGCCGGTCGGCAGACGGAGGACAAACATGGCCACAATTCGCGCCATCTTCTGGGATGTGGGAGGAGTGTTGCTCAGCAATGCCTGGGACCAGCCGCAGCGCGACAGCGCGCTTGCCAAATTCGGCCTTGACCGGGCTGAATTCAGCAGCCGGCATGACATGCTGGTGTCCTCGTTCGAGCGTGGAAAGATCAGCCTCGATGAATATCTGGAGCGCACGGTTTTCTATCAAGCCCGGCCCTTCACGCCGCAGGCCTTTAAGGAGTACATGTTTTCCCTGTCGCAAGCGCGGCCTGAGGTTTTGAAGATCGCGCAAGGGCTCAAGCAATCCTGCAGGTACCGCATGGCGACCATCAACAACGAGTCGCGCGAACTGAACCAGTTCCGGATCGAGAACTTTGACCTGGGCAAGATCTTCGATTTTTTCGTCAGCTCATGTTTCGTGGGGCTGCGTAAGCCTGAAGACGGCATTTACCAGCTTGCCCTGGACTTGATGCAGGTCGCGCCGGACGAGTGCTGCTTTGTGGACGACCGGGCGCTGAACCTGGAAGCCGCAGCGAGATTGAGAATGCACGCGATCCGAATGCAGAGCGCTGCGCAGCTGATAGAGGAATTGCAGAAACTGGGCGTGCAGGGAGTCTGGTGAACCGGCACAGGACTGTCACCGGACGCGAAACTGGATTCTGGCTTCTGCGTCAATCGGGACGCCGTTGCATTTTGCCGGGCGGTAGCGCCAGGAGCGCACGGCCTTGAGCACGGTCCCTTCGTCGAAAGGGTTGTCGCCTTCCAAGATGAACAACGAATGCACCCGGCCATCGGTTCCTACGATGAAGCTGACGGTAATTCCTTTGCCGGAGCCAGGTCGCTCGACCAAGGGATCGGGCGTGGCCAGGGCTTCCGGAGGCTCTGAGACCTCGCAACCGGCATGAGCGGCAACGTGTGGAACGATGGAAAACTGGGATTGGCGTAGAGCGGAGATCCAGACTTGATTCTCGCTCTGATCTAGGTTGTGGCCAGGTGCAGCGCGCGCGGCGCGCACCGGCATCGACGCTGAGGCCAGCGTCGCCAGCAAGGCAACCAGCGCCGGAATGGAGAGAGTGCGGCGCGCCATAGGGTCAGAACCTAGGTCTAAGACGTTCCAGACGAAACGCCCAGCCGGAGAATGGCAATCTGAAGACCACGACACGGGCAAGCTAAGTAATTTCGCTACAACAGGTTAGCGACGACATTGCCCCATCGCATGGCAGGTGGAATGAAAACCCTTGCAAATTTATGGAGGAAGCGGATCTCAATGCGGGAATTCTGGTGATGGACGAGACACCGCACTGTGAGAACGGTCACATCCCGCTATGAGGCTTTCTCCGACAATGGATCTGTGGTAATCGGGGAGAGTCGTCGAATGCAGACGACCGCCGAAGAGGGAGAAGGAGGGACGGCCATGTTTGAACAGGAATTAGAAATGGAAAAGAGGAGTTCTTCGGTGCTGCCTCTGCTGTTGCTGGTGGCGCTGATTGTCGGCTTCGTCGGTGTTGCCGGCTACTACGTGGTCGAGATGCGGAAGGTGCTGCCGCTGGAGGAAGCTACCAAGGTCGTAGCCAAGGTGCTGCAGGATCAGGGGCCGGCGACACTGAGCTTCTACACCGGCGACGTCAATGGTTCCATCGAGGACAACGCGAAAGATCCGAAATACCGGCTGCTGGAGAAAGCCGGCTTGGTGACTTTGGGGAAGCCGAAGGGATCGTACAACGAGATCGTCCCGGTGGAGCTCACGCCTAAAGGCGAGGACATGTTCAAGCAGATTGCCGGTGTGACCCAGAAGAAGACCGATTACGGCACGCTCAAGTATGTTGTGCCGGTGGCGACACGGAAGCTGCTGTCGGTGTCAGATGTGAAGATGGTCAATTCCAGCCGCGCCACGGTGAACCTGACCTGGACATGGGAAACCAACCCCATGGGCGAATTGTTGGAAGCCAGCGGACCGCTGGTGCAGAGCTTCAGCACCTGGGAGCGGGCCAATTTGATCGAGAAAGACGGCGCGGCTTTCTATCATGGCCCGCCCACTAAGGTGGTGCTGGCTCTGAGTAAAACGAACAACGTGTGGCGGATTGCCGCCGAGTAAGTTTGCGCAGGTGCGCTGACAGTGGGAAAGGCGCAGCGATGGCTGCGCCTTTTTTGCCGGTGCGGGAGACTCACTCAGAACACTTTTTCCTTGAGCAACTGGAGCAGGTACGTGCCGTAGCGGTTGTTCTTCATGGCCAGGGCGGCGGCTTCGATCTGCTCGGCGGTGATATAGCCGTAACGGAAGGCAATCTCCTCCGGGCAAGAGACCATCAACCCCTGGCGCGTCTGGATGGTCTGGATAAACGTCGACGCTTCCAGCATGGCTTGGTGAGTTCCGGTATCGAGCCAAGCGATGCCCCGGCCCATGACCACGACATCGAGCTGCCCGCGCCGCATGTATTCCTTGTTCACGTCGGTGATTTCGAGTTCGCCGCGGGCTGAAGGTTTGAGCGACTTGGCGATCTCCACCACCTGGTTGTCGTAGAAGTAGAGTCCGGTGACGGCATAACGCGACTTGGGAGACTTGGGCTTTTCTTCCAGACTTAAAGCGTGTCCCGCGGCGTCGAATTCAACCACGCCATACCGCTCCGGATCCTGCACCGGGTACGCGAAGATGCGGGCGCCGTGACGGCTGGCTCCAGCTTCACTCAGATGCTTGACCAGGTCATGGCCATAGAAAATGTTGTCGCCCAAAACCAGAGCACAGTTGGACTTGCCAATGAACTTTTCCCCCACCAGAAAAGCCTGCGCAATGCCCTCCGGGCGGGGCTGGGCGATGTATTGGAAGCGCACGCCGAAGCGCGATCCGTCGGCGAGGAAAGCCTCGAACCGGGGAAGATCGTCCGGAGTGGAGATGATGAGGATGTCCCGGATGCCCGCGAGCATGAGAGTGGAAAGCGGGTAGTAGATCATCGGCTTGTCGAAAACCGGCAACAGGCTCTTGCAAACCGCATGAGTCACGGGGTAGAGGCGGGTGCCTGATCCGCCAGCCAGGACGATGCCTTTGTAGCGGGATTGGGGTGCGGTGCGTGTTGGCATAATTGTTTTCTGTTCGGTCGTGGCAGCGGAGAGAGCGCCATCAATTGAAACTGGTTATTTTACTGGATTGTTGCACCACGCTGGTTCCAAATAAAAACAGGTGCCTTCATGCGTCATCTCATCAAAAGCCGGAGCATGCTACATGGCGTACTGGGTTGCGATCCACTGGCGATAGTTTCCGCTGGTGACACCCTGAATCCAGGCATCATGCGCCAAGTACCACTCAATGGTCTTGCGCAGGCCGGTCTCAAATGTTTCGCGCGGACGCCATCCCAACTCGCTTTCAATTTTGGCCGCGTTGATGGCGTACCGCCGATCATGCCCGAGCCGGTCCTTCACAAAGGTGATGAGCTTGACATGGGGCATGACCGGATCGTCGGGCCGGAGCCGGTCGAGAATCGAGCAGATCAGGCGTATGACTTCCAAGTTGGGTTTTTCGTTGCGTCCGCCGATGTTGTAGGTCTGCCCGACGCGGCCTCGACTTAGAACGGTCCGAATGGCATCGCAGTGGTCCTCGACATAGAGCCAATCGCGGACGTTCTGCCCGTCGCCGTAAACCGGTATGGGTTTGCCCTGTATGGCGTGCAGAATCGCCAGCGGAATCAGCTTTTCGGGAAACTGGTACGGGCCGTAATTGTTGGAGCAATTCGTGGTCAGGACGGGCAATCCGAAAGTGTGATGGTAGGCGCGGGCCAGGTGGTCCGATGCTGCCTTCGACGCTGCGTAAGGACTGTTCGGCGCGTAAGCCGTGGTTTCCGAAAATGGAGGATCGCTGGGCGCGAGTGAACCGTAAACCTCGTCGGTGGAAACGTGCAGGAAGCGAAAGGCCGACTTCGCATCCGCGGGCAATTCCGTCCAGTAAGCCCGCGCTTCTTCGAGGAGCGAGAACGTGCCATTCACATTGGTGCGCACAAAATCGTCCGGCCCGTGAATGGACCGATCCACGTGGCTTTCGGCGGCAAAGTGCACGATGGCGCGGGGCTGGCATTTTTGCAGCAGATCGAAGACCAGCTTGCGATCTGCAATGTCGCCGTGCACGAAGCTGTAATTCGGATGCGCGGAGATCGATTGCAGGTTGGCGAGATTTCCTGCGTAAGTCAGCTTGTCGAGGTTGACTATCGGAGCCGTTTCCTGTTCAAACCAGCGCAAGATGAAATTGGAACCGATGAAACCGGCTCCGCCGGTCACCAGGACGGGTTGAGTGGGCACGTTCGAGATCTGAGGTCTCCCTTCCGTAGCATTCGTAAGTATATTCTGAAGCGACGGGCGGTATCAGGCAAGGGACGGGACAGTCAGCGGGTAAGCCCGGCATGGGTTTGAGCTAGGTCCAGAGAACGTGCACAAAGCGAGGTGAACGCGGCGTCCTCGTCACAGACTTCAGCGCTCACGTTCTGCTATCTTGCTTTCATGGTGCGCTCGCCGAATTTGTGCGCAGTAATTCTGGCCGCGGGTGAGTCCACCCGCATGGGCACGGACAAAGCTCTGCTGCCCTGGCCTCCGAGTTCTGGCGGCAGCGCAACGGGGCAGACGTTTCTGTCTTCTGCCATTCATGCCCTATCGCCGTTTAGCGAGATGGTCATCGTGGTCGTCGGCGAGAATGAAGCCAACCTTGCGCCCGTGGCCTATGCCAACGGCGCTTCCCTGGTGCGCAACCCATCGCCCGAGCAAGGGCAGTTCAGTTCTCTTCAGGTCGGGTTGCAAGCGGTTCTCGGCTATGGGCGGGACGCGGCCATCGTCACGCTGGTGGACCGGCCTCCGGCAAGCTCCGCAGTGCTTTCAGCCCTGATCTCCGCGTTCATGGCAGCTGCGATCGGAACATGGGCAGTGGTTCCCGAGTATCAAGGCAAGCACGGCCATCCTGTAGTGTTGGGGCGGGAGATGATTGAAGTTCTTCTGAAAGCGCCGCCAACCTCTAGCGCCCGTGACCTGGAGCATCAGAACCAGAGCCACATTCGCTACATCCAAGTTGACGATCCTACTGTTACACTGAATGTAGATACGCCGGAAGAGTACGCGGCGCTGGCTGCCATAGCGCCGTTTCCGCCAAAGTGAAATTGCCCATGGACGAGCGCGCGTGACCCAAACTTTCTCTGCCAAAGCTAACGCATTTATTGAGGCGGTTCTCCGCTTGCAACCCAAGTTGGCCACCTTCGACTGCGATGGAACCCTCTGGGCGGGCGACGCCGGCGAAGGTTTCTTTGCTTGGGAGCTCAAACAAGGACTGGTGTCCGACGAAATCGTGCGTTGGGCGCGGCCTCGTTATGCCGACTACAAAGCCGGCAAGGTCGATGAGGAAATCATGTGCGGCGAGATGGTCACTATACACCGCGGGCTACGCCAAGAAGAGGTGCAACGGGCGGCGCAAGAGTATTTCGACGGAGCTTTTGCGCCCAACATCTTCCCGGAAATGCGCGATCTGATCGCCCGGCTGCAGAGCTCTGGCTGCGAAGTCTGGGCGGTTTCCTCGACCAACGAGTGGGTGATCCGCGCGGCGGCCAAGCATTTCAACATGGACGAGAGGAAAATTCTGGCGGCCGCAGTCGAAATCGAGAATGGGCGGGTGACCGACCGTTTGATCCGCGTGCCTTCAGGCGAAGGAAAGCCACGCGTGATTCGCCAAGGTATCGGTCGCACGCCGGACGCGGCTTTTGGCAATTCGCGCTGGGACATGGAGATGTTGGCCATGGCAGGCGCGGCGTTCGCGGTAAATGCCAACCCTGACCTGAAGCAAACTGCCGAGGAAAGGGGATGGACAGTTTATCAACCCGGGCAGGACTAGCGTGGGCTTGGACTCTTTGCGCTACTACAGCGATTCCACAGTAGGTGTAGCCGGCAGGAAACAACAGGTTTCTCCACTCCGGGTTCCCTTCCACAGACGAAAGGGGACGCTACGGTCGAGATGACAATCTCGCGAGGATACAGCAACTATGGAACTGCTCTAGACTGCGCCTTGCCCTGAACCCACGAGTGCTCCAGCGGGCTGGAGCTTGGGGTCTGGGTGCGCCGGCGGTTACAATAGGAAATTCTTCCAGGACAAACACCGGATGACGTTTGCAGCTTTTCTATTGAGGGATCGAGCGCGGCTGGCGGGGATAGCGCTCACCGTAATGCTGTGTCTGGGATGCATGGGATGCGGCGAGACCTATCGGCCGGTGGCCACGCCGGTGATTCCCACTCCGCCCAATCCGGGGTTCACGCATTACGTCGTAGTTGTGAGCGGCAATGGAGCGAACAACCCGGGCGCCGGCACCACGATTGATGTTTCCGGCGATACCGCAGTTTCTCAGGCCACGGTAGGCTTGATGCCTTCCTCGGCGTTCTTAGCTTCCAATGGCAGGGTATATGTGACCAACAGCCTGGACGACACGGTCTCGCTTTTCGCCGCTACGACGCCGACGACGGTCGGCACCATTAGCTTGCCACAGGGATCGGGCCCGCTTTTCGTCACCACCAGTGACAACAACTCGGTATATGTGGCGAATGCGGGAAACAATACCGTCTCCGTGATTTCGATCAACGCAAGCGTTCTCAGCAACACGGTCCCTGTGGGAGTGAAGCCGGTGGCGCTGGCTGAACTGCCCAATGGGCAGAAAGTCTACGTGGCGAACGCCGGAGGCAGCGGCGCGGCTGGTTCTGTGCAGAGCATCAATGTGATCGATGCCACGGCGAACCCGCCTATCGCGGCTTGCCTGGGCGCGCCGTGGGTGTCGCCGGCGGCGATCGTGGCCCGGTCGGATAACGCCAGGATCTTTGTTCTGGATCAGGGAAGCGGCTATGTGACCGCCATTGATACGTCTTCCGGCACGACCACGGATACGGTGGCCGGCTGCGCATCGGTCGGAGTAGGCGCGAACTTCATGCGCTATGACCCGGCGCTCGACTACCTATACGTGACCAACCCGGTGACGCAGTCGCTGAGCGTGCTGAACGCCTCGGCCGAGTCACTTTCGAACCAATCGGTACTGGGCGTGATCAGCTTTGCTCCAGGCAGCCCGGCGTGCCCTAGGGGATGCTCGCCGCTGTCGGTTGCGGTGGTTCCACCGGACGGCAGCCAGGCCTACGTGGCGACCGCTGCTGTCGCGAGCGGGTTCGTGACCTCCAGGGTGACCGTGATCGAAACGGCAACTCTGACCCCGCGAGCCACAATTCCGTTGGCCACGGTGCCGCTATCCTGCGCAGCGGGCACGCCTTCTGAGCTTTATACGGCCGCTTCCGCCGACGGCACGCGCGTGTATGTCGGAAACTGTGATGCGGGAAACACGGCCATCATCAACACATCAACCGCTGCGGTGGTCACCTCTTTGCCGGCGCCGCTCAGCGCCGCGCAGGCCGCAACCCTGCGCATTTCCGCAGCCACACAAAATGGTTCGGACACTACTTATGCTTACACTCTGCTTTCCGGCCCTGCGCTGCGGGTCGGCATGACCGTCGTGGTGCAGAACATGGGGAATTCCGCGGATGATGGCACGTTCATCATTGCCGCAGTGGGCGAAGGTATCTTTACTGTGGTAAACGGTTTGGGCGTGACGGTGGCTGGGCAGAGTGGGAGTGGGAGCGGATTGACGCCGCAGAACCCGATTTTCGTGGTGGCGGGGTCGTAAAGAACCCTGAGAAAGCCCACGCCCGGCGGCGCTCCGGCACGCCTTTTTTGTCCAGATTCTCACTTGACAGCCTCCCGGCCGGATGATAACGTCCGCCTCAATGGGCGGGAACTTCCGCTCGTAACTCTCCCGCCTCTGGAGGCTGTCTATGCGCAATACTCTTCGTTTGTTGGAGGGGTAGTTTTCGTCCTTTGCAGACAGTGATTTTCTGTCTGCTTGCCCTCTTTCTTCTAACCGCTATGTCCACCGCGCAGTGTACCGCGCCGGCGACAATGAGCGTAACAACCTGGCACAACGACAACTGCAGAACCGGATGGCAGCAGAGCGAAACTCAGCTGACCCCGCAGAGCGTGCTGGGCAACTTCGGCCTGCTCTGGCGGTGGGGATCGCCAAAGAACCCGCTCGCCGGAAATGTCTACGCCCAGCCGCTTGCCGTGACCCTGCCGCAGAGCGTGGGTAACTGCCAGAATCCATGCAGCCTGGTCATCGTGGCTACCGAGCAGGCCATGCTCTATGCATTTAACGCAAGCTCGAGTTCGCAGACCCCCGTGTGGAGCACGAACCTGGCGCAGACAGCGGGCGGTCTCGTGGTTGATTGCAACTCCAGCCCGGGTTCCTCCTGGTCGTTATGTCAGCCAGACCCCCAAGGGCACCTACTGCTCGGGCGGTACGTGGGCGTCACTGGGACACCCGTGATCGACATGGAGACGACGCCCTACACGCTGTTTGTTGCCGCTGCCGTAGAGATCCCGTCATTCTCTAGCGGCTACGCAATCGAGTACCTGCTATTCGCTGTTGACATCACTACGGGCAACGTGAAGGCGCAGACGGGAATAGGCGGGTCAGTGCCCGGCCAAGGCACGCAAAGCTATTGCAGCACAACATCCGGCACCGGCATGCTGGCTTTCGACGTCAATCATATTCAGCGGTCCGGGCTGCTGCTGCTACCAAACGGGGTCGTGTACGTGCCATTCGCAGACCTTCCCGAATATGAAAACGGCTGGCTGTTCGGCTACAGCCTCAGCGGCAGCAGCCTCTCGCAAACCGCCATCTTCACCGGTACGCCCCACGGCACTGGCGGCGGCATCTGGGGATCAGGGGCGGGGCCGGCCTTCGACGGTACCTACATCTACGTCGCCACCGGCAACGGCACCTTTGACGTCCCATCCGGGGAACCGGATTACGGTGACAGCCTGCTGAAGCTCGACCCCTCCACGCTTGCGATCAAGGACTACTACACGCCTTACGACGTGTTCAATTACCCGGTGCCAAGCGGACACGGGCTTTGCCCTAACGACGAGGACTTTGGTTCAGGGGGAGTTCTGTTGCCGCCAGACTTTAAGTACTACGGCGGCAGCGCCTGCAGCGGCGGGTGCAGCGTGGTGATCAACGCGGACAAGCAGTCGAACCTATACGTGGCAGATCAGAGAAACCTGGGAGGATTCAGCAGCGGCACGGTGTGCGCGGGCGGCCTGAACAACATTGAGTGCATCACCACCCCACCCATTCCCTCGAACGACCCTGGGCGGGCTACTGGGGCAGCCCCGCCTACTGGGAGTACACAAGCGGAGGCACGACGAACTATATGCTCTATTATGTGCCGACAACGGAGAACCTCAGTTTCGGCGTCGCGCCCAAGACGCTTAACGGATACCAGTTGAGCGGGTCCTCTGGCCCCATTCCTTCCACCTACGCCAGCTCGGCTAACGGCAACGGGCCTGTCGGGTTCTGCAGGTTCTCTCCTACGCCTTCCGTGTCGTCCAACGGTACGTCGGCTTCGACGGGTATTGTGTGGGTGATCGAGCACCAGAACTCTCGCACTCCGCTGGACTGCAGCGGCACCTTCACTAACGCCGCGCTGCACGCGTTCGCCGCGGTGCCTAACGGTACGGCTTTGACCGAGCTTTACAACAGCGCCACGACGTCGGCGAACAAGTACATCGGCAACGGGACAACGTTCTCAACCCCTACCGTCTTCAACGGACGCGTGTACATGGGAACACAAACCGAGGTGGATGTGTTTGGCCTGTGTAATGGGGCCTGTATGCAGTAGCGGGAGGAGATAGCCATGAAGGTCGTGCCACTACTAATTGCGCTTATTATCCTGGTAGGGGGGGGTCGCGGGGTCAGTGCATTCGGCCAATCCGAGGAAGCTCCGGAAGCCGCGGGCCCCGAGGCCCTCACCTGTTCCCCGGCGCCCTGTGTGCTTCTGCCGACGCAAGCCTCGGAAGGCGGGAGCATCGTGACCGATACCCCTATAGTGACCAACCCGCTCGATCAGGGTGAGCTATTGCTGGGCAGTGTGGACTTCAACTGCTACCCCTCGGGCGTGGGTTTCCATCTTTCGCAAGACGGCGGCTCCGCCTGGACGCGTGTCCTCTGCATGCCGTTCATTTATGCCAAGAATTACGTATATGTTCCCCTCGACGAGCCGTCGGTGGGCTACGACCGCAACGGGGTGGCGTACGCTTCGGGGATTTATTTTGACAACGAGGGTATGGGAACTGGCTTCCTAGCGGTGCAAAAGTCAACTGATGGAACTCAGTGGGGCAAACCGGTCGTGGCCCTGCACCATCCGGGTGCGGCCTTCGCTGTCGGGACTAGCGCAGCGGTGGATACCAACCCGGGCAGCCCGCGAGTAAACAACCTATACGTTTCCGGAGTCCTTGTACTGGGCCAAAACCAAAGTATGAACCAGGTTAGCGTCGCCCACTCAAATGATGGCGGTACCAAATGGAGGCAATCGGCAGTTGACCGAGCGCAGGTTTACCCCGAGGAGGATGTCCTTACCCGCCTTGCGGTTGGCAGGGACGGTGCGGTGTACGTGGTTTGGCCGCACTGCCGTGGCAAGAGCGGGTACGGCGGCGGTCTTTGCCCCAAGGTGCACATGATGTTCTCCAAGTCAACCGACGGGGGCAATACGTGGTCTCCGGCCCAGCGGATCGCCACCGTGGGCATGCCCCACTATTGGCAACTGCCTCATACCAAGTACCGCGAGGCGGCGATCAACTACCCAGTCATCGCAGCGGACAACAGCGACGGGCCCCACGCCGGAAACATCTATGTCGGGATGTACACCTGGACCGGGAGCTACTTGAAGGTGCAAGTGGTTAGCTCCACCGACGGCGGCAAGACCTGGTCGCAACCCGTGCCCCTAGCTCCGGCGAGGGACACCCACGACCAGTTCTTCCCCGCGCTTTCAGTAAGCCCAACCGGGGTAGTGGGTGTGAGCTGGCTCGATCGCCGCAACGATCCGGCTAACCATGACTACCAGGCCTTTGCAGCCTTCTCTGACGACGGCGGGAAGAGCTTCGGAACCAACTGGCAAGTCACCAAGGCCTTCTCCAACCCCGATATCGATGGCGTCAACAACCCGATGGGCTACTACACGGGCAACACCTGGCGAGGCGACAATGTCTTCATTGCCGCTTGGATGGACAGCAGCAACGGTGTGGATATGCAGGAGGTCGTCGGCGGCGTGCGGCTGAAGTGAAGGGGAAGCTTTGATCTGCTGGGAGGCAAGATTCCGACGGCCCTTTTGCGGGCGTCTCACGCCAGAGAAGTCCGGGCCGTAGCCGCTGCGTTCAGCTGGCCTAACGCCCCACGCCAGCGGTGTGCTGCTCGGCCAGAGCTTGCTTGTAGCGCAGCGCGATGTTCATATAAACATCGCCGCTGTTGGTCTCCAGGCAGATGACTAGCGCTTCGGTATCTTCGCTGCCTTTTGGGCAGTGATCGGAGGTATGTATTACCGGAGGATGCGCGCGGAAATGAAAGCCCTCGTCATTGAGGGACGTAATGGCGTTGCCGACCACCTGATTGGCCAGCTCGCAAACAGTTTCCTTCACCAGCACATCGGAGCCGGGCAGTTCCTGGCCGGCAAACTGGTTGGCCACGCGGACGGCGGTTTCGGGGTCCAGATCGATCACCATGCGGCCTTCAATGTCGCCGGTGACCCACACCAGAGCCGCAACGCCTTTGCGGCGATAGGCTTCCTCTTCCATGGTGAGGCTGGCGATCGAGACCGGACTTTTCAATCCGTCGGCTAACACGGCATCGGCCGCGTTAATGAACGGCTGAATCAACTCCATCTTCATATTAGACCCCCGCCGCGTTGGCCACCAAAGCATCGTCGCCCAGCACGTACTTGATCACCTCATAGAGGACTTCCGGTTTCACCGGCTTCTGCACAAAGTGCCGCGCGCCGCGCTGCAGCGCCGCCACAATGTTTTCCTGATAGCCGACGGAAGAGACCATGACTACGCGGGCGTCGGGATGCTGCTTGACGATTTTTTCCGCTGACTCAATGCCTTCCATCTGCGGCATGGTGATATCCATCAGGACGATGTCGGGTTTGGTCTTGTCGTATTCCGCGATGGCGCTCACGCCGTCTCCGGCTTCACCAGCGACCTGGCCACCGAAGGACTCGATCATGCGGGCAAGGTTCTTGCGCGCGAAGACCGAGTCGTCCACGATCAGGTAACGGATTGGTTGTCCGTCCTTGCTCCGCCGAACGGCTGCAAACTGCTCCATAACAACCTCCTCAGGTCCTTTCCACTGTTGCCGGCAGGTACTTTTGCCGGGAAAATCAAGCGCTGCCAGCTCCGCTAGCTTTGCCGTTGTGGCTCGGCTCTGCGGGCCAATGCTGCGCACATTGCGCCATGATGGCATGAGCCATACCGTCCAAGGGCACAACCCGCATAGCATAGTTGTGCTCGATGGCGGCCTTGGGCATGCCGAACACCACACAGGACTCTTCATCCTGTGCGATCGTCGTCCCACCCGCGGCCTTCACCTGGCCCATTCCGTACGCTCCATCTTCCCCCATACCCGTCATCAGGACGGCGACACTGCGGTCTCCGAATTCCGCGGCCACACTTTTGAACAGCACATCGACCGAAGGGCGATGTCCATTGACGGGCTGATCGTCGGCCAGCACCGCAACGTCACCCAGCGGGAGCCGCTTGACCTTCAAATGGCGGCTGCCCGGGCAAATTAACGCCCGCCCGGCCAGAAGCAAGTCGCCGGATTGCGCCTCCTTCACCGTGATGGAGCAGACCTCGTCCAGCCGCCGCGCAAACATCTCGGTAAACCCCTCCGGCATGTGCTGCACAATCAGAACAGTGCCGGGAAAATCTTTGGGTAACCGCGGCAGTAGCTGATTCAAGGCACGTGGACCCCCCGTAGACACGCCGATGGCCACCACGCGAGTCGGCACGCGTTGCAAATCCGGGGCATCCTTGTTCTGGACTAGTGGCAAGGTTTCCGACGAACTGCCAACAAAGCTCCGGCATTGCGCTGCGGCTTTGATTTTTGAAATCAGTTCGGCAGCGATCGCCCCCATGCTGGCGGAAACGTCCTTCGGCTTGGCCACAAAGTCGATCGCTCCCATCGACAGCGCTTTCAGCGTTACCGCAGCGCCTTCGGTGCTGTGGGAACTTACCACGATGACCGGGATATGATGGTGGCGCATAATCTCCTTGAGCATGTCCAGGCCGCCCATACCAGGCATCTCCAGATCCAAAGTCACGACTTGTGGCTTAAGCTCCTCGGTCTTCTTCAGACCGAACTTGCCATCCATTGCTGTGCCCACGACCTGGATCGACTTGTCCCTCGCCAGGATCTCCGGGATCAACTTGCGCATCAGCGCCGAGTCATCCACCACCAGCACGCGGATCGGAGGATTCATGGATGTGCCTCCCCGGCCCCGGCGCTTTGCGCCCGCGTCACTGGCGAGAGTAAGAGCCCAAAGCTCTGCCCCGTGCTGGCATCGGCCCGCCACTTGGTAAAGCGCTCCACTACGGCGGGCAGGTTGACGATGAGCACTACCCGACCGTCGCCCAGGATCGACGCGCCGCTCACCAGGTCGGTTTCTACGGTGTGATCGTCGAGTGGTTTAATGACCAGTTCTTCTTCCCCGGCCAGGACGTCGACCAGCAGGCCGAAGCGGCGTTCGCCAACGGCGACCACCAGCACGAAAATCTTTGGGTCCTCCTGCGACGTTGGTTCCCGGCTTGGCTGTCCCAGGCGGATAATCGGCAGCACCTGCTCGCGCAACTGCAAGACTTCCCGGCCCTCCACCTGGTGCAGATCCGATTCTCTTTTGCGGGCAATCTCTGCGACTGCATTCAACGGGATGGCGTAGAGCTGGTGCTGCACGCGGAAAAGCAGAGCCTGGATAATGGCCAACGTGAGCGGCAGCCGCAGGCGGAAGCGCGCGCCGTGGCCAGGATTCGATTCGACTTCGGCAGTCCCCTTCAGGCGGTGCAGGACACTTCCCACTACGTCAAGGCCCACGCCGCGACCGGAGAGCTCGGTGACTTGTTCGGCGGTGCTGAATCCGGGGCGGAAAATCAGTTCCAGGACTTCGGATTCGCTCATGCGGGCGGCCGCTTCCGGGCTGAACAGGCCGCGTTCGATGGCGCAAGCTCTAACTCTGCGAGTATCAATGCCGCGGCCATCGTCACTGATCTCGACCACCACCTGATTGCCCTGGTGATAGGCATTGAGACCAATGGTCCCATGCGCGGGCTTGCCGGCCCGGATACGCTCCTCCGCCGGTTCGATTCCGTGGCCCACTGCATTCCGTACCAGGTGGGTGAGCGGCTCGGCGATCGCGTCGAGCAGACTCTTGTCGAGATCAGTGTCCTCTCCCTGCAGCACGATTTCGACCTCGCGGCCACACTGCTTGGCCACGTCGCGCGCCATGCGCGGAAAGCGCCGGAACAGTTGCTCCACGGGCACCATGCGGACTTTCATCACCGCGCGCTGCAAGTCGTTCAGCGCGCGGGCCTGGAAGGCCATAATGTCTCCGAAGCGCAGGCGCATCGGGTCTTTCTGCGAGCGGGGCGCGAACTCGTTGAGCGCCTGCTGCAGCATGGACCTGCCGATGATCAGTTCGCCGACCAGGCTGATCATGTTGTCGATGCGTTCCGCATCCACGCGCAGAACATTTTCCGCGTGCACATGGCTGTCCGGTTTGGGGTTCTGACTCTCGGCCTGGATCTTCTGGGGTGACGACTGCGGCCGCGCATCGGTGGCTTGCTCTTTACGGGACGAAGTGTCCTGTTCCGGCGTCGGCGAAGCGTCCTGGGCATCCGCACTCTTGGTTGGGCTGACGGCCAACTCTTCCACGCTGACCTGGGAAATGACCGTCGGGATCCGGCATGCTTTCGCGATTTCGTCGCTGGTTTTGCCGCTGGCGAGCAGCACATGCATGTCTTTCGCTTTGGCAGCGGAGCCGGCGTCTGGCCGGAGCGCCAGCACTTCACCAATTTCCCCTAGCGCCTGCAGAACCAGTTGCCGGGCGGCGATAGGCATGGCGCAGCGCGAATCGATGATGGCCCGAATGTGGTGCGGAGGCAGACCGCGGGCGCTGGCATCCTGCGCCGTAAGCAACTCGTACTCCGTCCACAACGCTGCCGAAGCGGCAGGGGACTGCGCCTTGTGGCCGGACGGGATAGCCTTGGCCAATTCCTTCACCATTTCCTGCAAGGGCGCCGCCGAGGGCAAGTTGGAACCGCTACGGTACGCTTCCAGCATCGTGGCAAAGGTGTCGGCAGCAGTGAAGGCAATGTCCGCCAACGGCTGGACGCCGGCGCCGGCGTCGCGCGCCAGTGCGTCCTCCAGTTGGTGGGACAGTTCGCTCAGCTCGCGGAAGCCGATGGCCGCAGAGTCCCCCTTCAGAGTGTGAACGATGCGGCGCAGTTCCCGAATAGTTTCCTGGTTGGCCGGCTCCTTTTCCAGCTTCAGCGCCTGCTCGTTGAGCGCCTGCAGCAGTTCCTGAGCGGTGTCAAAGAACAGCTCGCGCAATTCGCGGCCGGCGTCATCGGATAGCTGACTCATAGGTTCTCCTCAACCCGCCTATAGGCAGTCCCGGCATCGCGGTAGATCATGGTGAATTTTTCGGTCAGACCCAGCAGGCTCTCCGCATGGCCGACCAGCAGGTAGCCCTCGGGGTTCAGACAGCGGAAGAATTTGTCCAGCAGGCGCTTCTGCTCGGCCTCGTCGAAATACATCATCACGTTGCGGCAGAAAATCACGTCGTTGTGCTGGGGCAGGTATTCGGTTTTCAGGTTATGGAAGTCGAAGTGGATCATCTCCCGGAGCGCTTTCTTGACTACATAACGGTCGTCCACTTTGTCGAAGTGACGAAAGCGGTTGCTGTAGTCCACCGGCTCCATATGATGTTCGCTGTAGATGCCCTCCTGCGCGGCGCGCAAGGCGCCGTAGCTGATATCACTGGCCAAAATCTCCACTTTCCACGGCGCCGGGACCAACGGTTTCGGGAAGGTGCATTCATACGAAGAGGAAGCGTTCCACAGCCACTGACCGGCAAACGCGTCGGCCACCAGCATAGCGATGGTGTACGGCTCCTGTCCGGTGGAACACCCGGCACTCCAGATGCGCAGGGTGTAGATGCGTTCCTGCTGTTTGCGGCGGATCAGATTCTCCAGAATGTGCTTGTGAAACAGCTCCAACTGGGCCTTGTTGCGGAAGAAGCTGGTCTCGTTGACGGTGAGGTTCTCCAGCAGCTTGGCGAGTTCCTGCCTGCCTTCGTTGCTGATCAGGAGCCGGTAGTAGCTGTAGAAAGAGTCCAGGCTGCATTCCCGCAGCCGACGTTGCACCCGGTCCTGCAGAAAGTGGGCGCGGCGCGAATCGAAATACATGCCACATTCCTGATAGACGAGGGTTTGTAACAGCTTCAGCTCCGACTCGCTGAGACTTAACTGGGTTGCTGTGCCTGGGGCGCTCATAGTCGTTCAATTACCCCGCTGCGTTTCCAGAAGCGGTGGTAGTGCGGCTTGCCCGATTCGACGGCTGACTGTTCGAGTTCTGGTTGGACTGCGGCGTGACGCTCGTCTCCAGCAGCTTGCCCAAGTCCAGAAGCACGATGAGCCGCCCCTGGTGCTTGCCCAGCCCGGTCACACATTTGATGCCACCTTCCAGCGACTCAGTCGGCGACGGTTCGATATCGGAGGCGGGGATCTTGAGGACTTCTGACGCCGCGTCCACGATCAGCCCGGACAATCTTCCCTTGTGCTGGACTACCAGAATTCGGTTCTGCCGTTCCCGGCCCGGCTTGGGGTCTCCCAGCCGCTTGCGCAGATCGAGCACGGACACAATCCGGCCGCGCAGGTTGATCACGCCTTCCATGTAGGCGGGCGCGTCGGGCACGGCGGTCACTTCTGGTACCCGCACAATCTCGTGCAGCGAGGTGATGGGAACGCCGTAAGTCTCGCGTCCCACCTGAAAACCGATGATGTGCAGCTCATTGGCCATGCGTTCTCCGCTTCAGACCCGCGCCGCCGCAGCCCTGGGTTTGTTCTTGAGGGTGGTCTGGCTCACCGGCCCGCCCGGCGCGTCCAGAGCGCCCAGCGAGAAGCGGTCCATGAAGGTCAGCAGGTCGCGCGACATCTTGGACATCTGTTCCGCCGAGGCGGCCAGTTCGGTAGAGCCGGAGGTGGTGTGCTGCACCAGTTCCCGCATCCGCTCCATGGCTTTTACCACCGCGTCGGCGCCCGAGGCCTGTTCTTCGACGGCCGAGGTGATTTCGTGAGTGATCTCATTCAGCCGGGTTGTGGCCCGCGCAATCTGCGCCGAGCCGTGGGATTGCTCGTTGGTTGCCGCTCCGATTTCCTGGGCAAACTTGTACACCTCGGTGACCACGTTGGAAATCTTGCGCAGCGCGACACTCAGTTCCTGCCCCAGCCCCAAACCTTCGTTCACGATGCCGGTGCTGCGGTTCATATTTTCGACTGCCTTGCGCGCCTCCTTCTGGATGCTCTGGATGAGATCAGAAATTTCCTTGGTGGACTGCGCCGAGCGCTCCGCCAGCTTGCGCACTTCGTCGGCCACCACCGCGAAGCCCAGTCCATGTTCCCCGGCGCGGGCAGCTTCAATGGCGGCGTTCAAGGCGAGCAGGTTGGTCTGTTCCGCCAGGTCGTCGATCACTTCGATGATCTTGCCAATGTCGTCCGCGCGCTGGCCCAGCGCGTCGATGATTTCGCCCGAGGAGCGGATGGCGGTGTTGATGCGGGTCAACCCATCGGTGGCCTTTTCCATGGTGGTAATGCCGCTGTGCACCTCTTCCCGCGAACGGTTGGAGATGTCGAGCAGCACCTTGGCCGTGTCAGCCACACGCTGAATGGATGCCACCATCTGGTCGATGGACGCGGACGTCTCGCTTACACTGGAAGCCTGCACTTGCGTGTTCTTCACCATGTTCTGCACGTTGACGCTCATCTCGTGCATGGTGCTGGTGACTTCATCGATGGCGGAAGAGGTTTGCAGGCTGATCTTGGCCGATTCGTCGGAGGCGCCGGCCACTTGGTTCGACGCGTTCGTTACTTGGGTGGCGGCGTCGCGCACGCTTCTCACCAGGCTTCTGAGTCCCTCAATCATCCGGGTGAAGGCATTTCCCAGGGTGTCGTTTTTCGATCTGGGCACGGCGTCCACGGTGAGGTTGCCGCCGGCAATGGCTTCGGACAGCCCCGCCATTTCCTTCAGATAAGTCACCATGGTGGAGAAGGTGCGTGACAGTTCTCCAATCTCGTCTTGCCGCTTCGTGTCAATCTCGTGCTCGAGGTCGCCGGCGTTGCCGATCTGCCTGGCAACCTTCATCAGATCGTTGAGCGGGGACGAAACCGACTTGGCTGTCGACAAGGTAATGGCTACGCCCAGCCCCAGGGCCAGCAGAGTGCTCAACAAAGCGACTACCACCGTGGCCGTGGCAGCGGTCTCATCCGACTTGCGCCGCTCGTCCAGAATCTTCTTGTTTTCCAGGTCGGCGGATTGCAAAAAGTCCGTGGAATTTCTGACCCACGAAGAAGCGTCGCGCTGCAAATAGAAGATCTGCAGTTCGGCTACCGTGGCATTGCCGGCGTCCACATCTTTGCGCTTGCTGATGACGGGAGTGGCGAAGTCCGTCATCCATGCCTGTTCGTTTTTTTGCAGGTTCAGCAAAGCGCTCCGTTGCTCTTCCGAACTGGCCTTGGTCTCGCTGTCCTGCAGGTAGTCGTTGAGCTTGCGCATCCCCTCATTGAGGCGCTCCAGTTCCCGCGTGTCGCCGCTCAACAGGTAACTGCTGAGGGAAAGGCGGTTCTGCATCATCTGAAAGGTGATCTTGTCGGTAGTTTCGGCCATGGCCAACGCCTGAGAGGCGGCCGCCTTGGCGCTGTGCTCGCGTTGCACCGCGACCAGGTCGATCAGCAGCAGTACCACCACCATGGCCAGCACTGCGCCGAAGTTCATATACAGCTTCTGTCGTATCGTCATCGCATTCCCTCTGGCGTGCCCGCCCAGCCTGCCCTTAAGACCGGCATTTCGGAGCTGGCCGCCGAGCCTACTGTGGTTCAAACTTAAATTCGACCACCCCCGTGGACGATTCAGGCGCGGGCTCGAACTTCCATTTCTTGAGCGCATCCATGGCTGCCTTTACCAGCAACGGGTGCCCGCCGACCACCGTTGAATTCTCAATGTCGCCGCTGGGCGACACCACCACCTGGACTCTCACTGTCCCGGTGATGTCCAGCCGCCGGGCAATGTTCGGATACGTGGGTGCCACCTTGGTTCTGGCTTTTCTGCTCAATTCGTTCTGCGCCTGAGCGGCGCACCCCGAGAACAACAGCGCCCAGACTGTTGCGATCACCAGGAGCGTCCTCAGTTTTTTCACTCGACGCCAGCGCCAGCCGGACTCGAGCACGGGCTATCCTCCAATTAGGATATTTTTGTCCGCTTTGCCGGGTGCAACACCGGTGCCAGGCAGGGGGTTCTAGTTACCTTAGAGTGTTGGCAGTAACCTCCAGCAAATCAATCAGTTACCCTCTGTGCCGGCAACCACCAAGGCGGAAGACGGGGGTCTCGTCTCAATAGGGAGGATCACGGTCTCAAAATGGGACAGATTCTCAACTCCTGCGTGGGCATTTCACACTTCGGCACCCCAACCCGCTATTCGCTTGACTCAAATTGAGATCACAAGCTATTTTTCCTCTGTAATCAATTACTTGGACTTTTGCCCGGCGAGGTTTGTATTTCGATGCAAATGCAAGGCGGGGAAATCCTAGGATTGGCGGGCCAAGTACCCAAACTGACTTCTCCGACTGCGGAGGAGCGGCTCCGCGGGGAGAGCTTGGCCATGGCGCGGGCCCTGCATGGCGGATCCGAGATTGACCCGGTTGCGCAGGCGGTCGCCGATCAGACGCGCTCACTGTTGCATGCCCACCTGGTTATCGTGATTCTGCGCCGGGAGTCGAGAATGCGCGTGGCTGCCGTCTCAGCAGAGTCGTCTTCCTTGGCGACCGCTGTACAAGCGCGTTACCGAGGCAGGGGATTGCAATTTGCCGCTGACCTGGCACTCCGCGCCATAGCCGCGGGCGGGACCATCTCGGCGGCCACGGATCCTGTAACGCAGGCGTTGGGAGGCTTGGTGTCGGCAGGGGTCCTGCTGGCGGCGCCGCTGCGCAGTCCGCAAGGCGACGGCGCCATTTTGATCTATCCCCGTGAGGAGGGAGCTTTTACGGGAGAGGAGAAGTCGCTGGTGGCCGCGGTTGCAGGGTTTGCTTCGACGGCGTTCTGTGCGGTTGGGTCCGCCCTTACGCCTCCAATTTCAGCCTTCGACTTGCCACCTCCCGGCGCGGCCAACTCCATACCGAACTCCTGGCAGGCGGCCCGCATTGAGGCCAACCGGCGTTGGGTGGAGGTTTTTGACGCCATCGGCGATTTCATCGTCGTGCACGATGGCTTGGGCAACGTGTTGCGCGCCAACCGGTCGCTGGCGGACTTCATTGGAGTTCCACCACAACAGCTCACGGGCGTCAACATGAGCGCGCTGCTGGCCAGTGGTGAGGAGACGGTACAGCGCTCCTGCCCGTTGTGCCAACTGGCGCTGGAGACGGGACGCGACGAACCCACGTACCATTTGCTCGACCGGATTTATCTGGTTTCCACCTCGCGCGCCAATGGCGCTGGCGAGAGCTTACACACTGTCCACGTTTTGCGCGACATCACGGACCGCAACGAGGCCGAACGGCGTTACCGGGAGCTTTTCGACAACATTCAGGAAGGTGTTTTTTTCTCAACTCCTGACGGGCGTTTCATCGAAGTCAACGACGCATTGGTCCGCATGCTGGGCTACGGCAGCCGCGAGGAACTGCTGCAGACCGACATTCGCGGTCAAATCTGCGCTTCCAGCAGCGCGTATGAGGAACTGGCGGTGCGCATGCAGGCCGAGGGCGCGGTGCGTAACCACGAACTGGCGCTGCGGCGACAGGACGGCTCGCTGATTCACGTTTTGGTCAATGCCTTCGCGGTCCGCGACGCGCGGCAGCGCATGACCCAGTTTCGCGGCGTGATGCTCGACATCAGCGGTTTGAAGGCGTCCCAAGCGGAACTGCAGCGGGAGCGTGATTTCTCGGGAAAAATCCTGAACAACACCCAAAGCCTGATTCTGGTGGTGGATCCCGCCGGGCTGATCAGCTATGCCAACCGGCGTTGGCGCGACTTGGGATTCGAACGCGCCCAGTTGCTGGGGCACGCTTTGGGGGACCTGGTGGTTCCCGCCCAGCGCCAGATTCTGTACGATGCTTTTGAGCAGACGTTGGCGGGTCAGCAGGTCGACCAGTTTGAACTACAGCTGCTGCGCGACGAGCGAGCCGGGCGATACGCGGTCAACCTGAGCCCGATGCGTGATGAGCAGGGCAACATTACCAGCCTGGTGGTGTTGATGAGTGATGTGACCGACACTGCCGTCTTGCAGGCCAAGCTGATGCACACCGAGAAAATGGCCGCGGTCGGCCAGCTTGTCTCCGGCGTTGCGCATGAGGTGAACAACCCGCTGACCGCCATCCTGGGCTTTGCCGACCTGCTGCTCGAAAACCCGGAGATGCCTGAAAGCGCACGCAAGGATCTGCGGGTGATCCTGCAAGAAGCGCAGCGCACCAAGCAGATCGTGCAGAACCTGCTCAGCTTCGCCCGCCAAGTGCCGCCGCAGCGCCAGCCGGTGCAACTGAACGCGATTCTGCGGCGCACGCTGCAGTTGCGCGCCTACGACTTACACAGCCATGGCATCGCGATTGTGGAAGACATCGACGAGAATTTGCCGCTGGTGGTGGGAGACTCCCACCAGTTGCAGCAGGTTTTTCTCAACATTGTCAACAACGCGTATGACGCCGTGCGGGATGTTGGCCGCTCCGCATGCATTGCCATCCGGACTATCCGGAACGGCGATTTTGTCGAGGCCCACTTTCGCGACAATGGACACGGAATTTCTTTTCCCGAGCGCATTTTCGATCCCTTCTTTACCACCAAGGAAATCGGCAAGGGAACTGGCCTCGGCCTGAGCATTTGCTATGGCATTTTGCGCGAGCATGGCGGGGAAATCTTCTGCCACAATAATCGCGGAGAGCCAGGGGCTACGTTTGTGGTGCGACTGCCCGCCATGGCAGAAAGCGGTGCGGCCGCCGGCGCGGCTGGGGCGGGACCATCATGAGTGCGGCCAACCTACAGTCGGAAACGCTCCCCGTGCTGCTCATCGAGGATGAGCCGGCCGTGATGGCCTACGTGTCCGCAGTCCTGGAACGCAGTGGTTACCGCGTGGTCTGCTGCGAGTCGGGCGCTGACGGCTTGCGGTTTCTGGAGGCGGCAAACGTCCTGGGGGTGGTTTCCGACATGCGGACTCCCGGCGGAGTCGATGGCGCAGGCGTGTACGCCTGGCTGGTTCGCCACCGTCCGGAACTCGCCGGCCGCCTGGTTTTCATTACCGGAGATATTGCCAACGATGAAACGGTTGCCACCTTGCGTCAGACGGGTGCTCCTTGCGTGGAGAAGCCGTTCCGGGCGCGGCAGTTCATCGCGGTGGTGGAACGGACGTTGGGGAAGGCTTTGTGAGAGAGGATTTGCGCGTTCGCTTGTTGATTGTGGATGACGAGCAAAGCATCCGCAAACTCTGCATGACCGTGGGCGAAGCGCTGGGCTTCGCCTGCATGGAGGCCAACAGCGGCGAGGCTGCCCTGGCGCTGCTGGAAGAACAGCCGGCGCAGATGGTGTTGTGCGACATGGTGATGCCCAACATGTCCGGGCTGGAATTCCTGGAAAAAGTGAAGCGGATGTTCCCCCGCACCGAGGTCGCTCTCATGACCGGGCATGGCTCGGTGGAAACCGCGGTCCAAGCCATGAAGCTGGGCGCTTACGATTACATCACCAAGCCTTTCACTCCGCTGGAAGAGTTGCGCATGTTTCTGCGCCGCATGGCAGAAAAAGTCCAACTGGTGGACGAGAACCGCTTTCTGCGCGAGCGGGTGGACACGGAAACCGATCTGCACGGCATCGTCGGATCTTCGGCCAAAATCCAGGATGTGCTGCGCCTGATCTCCCGCCTCAAGGACACCCGCACCCCGGTCCTGATTACCGGCGAGAGCGGCACCGGAAAGGAATTGGTCGCCCGCGCCATTCATTTTCGCGGTCCCTTCGCCTCCAGCCCGTTTGTCGCGGTAGATTGCGGCTCGCTGGTTCCGACGTTGATCGAAAGTGAGTTATTTGGCTATGAGAAAGGCGCGTTTACCGGCGCGCTTAAATCCAAAACCGGACTGTTTCAGTCCGCATCGGGGGGAACGATTTTTCTGGACGAAATCGGCGAGCTGTCGCCGGAAATGCAGGCCAAATTGCTGCGGGTGTTGCAGGAAAAGGAAGTCCGTCCGGTGGGCAGCAACCAAAAAGTGAAGGTCGACCTGCGGGTCATTGCGGCCACCAATCGCGATCTGGAGTCGGAAATCCGCAAAGGCACATTTCGCAAGGACCTTTACTTCCGGCTGAACGTGGTGACCGTCCAGTTGCCCGCGCTGCGCGAGCGCCGCTCCGACATTCCGATGCTGGTGCACTGGTTCCTCGACCGCTACGCGCCGGGTCAGCCGATCCAGATCACTAACGCCGCCCTGAAAGCGCTGCTGCAATACGACTGGCCGGGCAACGTGCGCGAATTGGAGAACTGCATCGAGCGCGCCATCGCGCTGGGCGACCGCAAAACCATCGATGCCAGCGACCTGCCGCCCGGCATCGCCACGCCCCTGCTGGAAACCGCTGTGAGCGATCCTGCATCTGCGATTTCCACCACGGACTTGGAAGACATTGAGCGCGACACCATCCAGCGTGTCTTTGAACAAGCCAAAGGGGACAAGACCCTGGCCGGCAAGATGCTCGGCATCAGCCGCGCCACCCTCTACCGCAAGCTGAAGCGCTATAACATCGGCGGCGGTTCGGACATCGCTCCGGGCAGCACGTCGCTGCAGTAGGTGGCGGCGTGGAGTTTCCACGAAATAATATCCTGCAAGTCTTTGAATCTAAGAGTGTGGGTATGGGGGATATCAACGTAAGACGTTGAGCCGCAATGGGTTAGATATCAAGATATAGAAAACAAAGGAGTTAGATGCGGCGATGTTTATCACTTAGGGTGTCAATATGCTTGATTCGCCCATCGAGACGTCATCCCGACGCCCCGCGTTCTTACCAGCGGGGCGAGGGATCTGGCGTGGTGTGTCAGTCGACCCAGCATGGAAAACACTCCGCGCCAGATTCCTCGCCCGGCTGAACTGCGCCGAGCTTCGGAATGACGCCGTCTGCGGTTCGTGAGTATGCCGTTGCCCGTGAAGTCTGCCGCAATGACGCGGTCAGGGTTATTGTTGGCGTTGCGAGACGGAGTCACACCCGCACGTGACCGGCTTCACTGACAAACGTGTCTTCAGTCTGCTAGCTTTTCTCTGCAACCCGGAGCCCCCCGCTGCTGTCCCAGGCTGTTAACGCTGTTGAACCCGTCCCCCCTGCAAACGAGGAGGGACATTGGGGAGCAAAACATGAAAGCAGCTAGACTAAGTGCAAGTCAGTTAGTCAGTGGAATCCTCTTAGCAGTTTTCACACTCTCAGGAGTCATCTTCCTCGTGGGGAACATGGCGGATACGGCGGTTGCCCAGACCATCCCGCAAGGAACCTTCAAGCACATCATTATTGTGGTGCAGGAGAACCGCACGCCCGATAATCTCTTTGGCGCGGGCTCTGGCGTAAAGTGCGGCGGCCCAGACCCATTCATGCCAGGGGTCGACATCGACAACGGCGGCTACGGCCGGGTATGGACAGGCAATCCTCCCGGCCTCCGCCAACTCATGTGCAACATGCCCCTCCCCCTGAACGGGTGGGATGCAGACCTTTTTTCGGGGAACCCAATCGGGATGATCGACCCGGATCACTCCCACAACAGTCCCCCGTCCCGAAACCCGAACTGCCCATACGGGCCGCCGTGCGGCTGGGTGGCAGACTACGACAGCGGGGCGATGGACGGCTTCTGCCATGGGTATGGCAACTCCGCTTGGCCCCACCCCTGCCCCTCGTACTCCTACGTGCAGACGGGCGTCCGGAACGATAGCGGATGGATCGGCCCCTACTTCCAAATTGCGGAGACCTACAGTTTCGGCAACTACATGTTCCAAACCAACGAAGGGCCCAGCTTTGAGGCGCATCAATTCCTATTCACCGGGACCTCTGCGCCCGTGGCACCTAACCAGAACTACGACAACTACAACCTCGACTTCGTTGCCGAGAACCTCGGCAGTGACTACGGCTGCCCGCAGAAGAATCAGGTGCCGAAATGGGTAGACCCCACCGGCACGGAAATTGGGGGCGACCAGAGCATTGCGGAGTGTTACGCCCACGACAGCCTGGTGACTGCTGCCGTGGACTGCCCGCCTAACAACGAGGAGGGTTACTGCGACCGCTCCGGCATAACCTGGGGCTACTACGCGCCGCCGGCCACGGGCTCGCAAGAGGAGTCAATTTGGATCGCGCCCTTGGCCAACCCGCAAACCTGTTACGGGAGCTCGGGCCCCCAGGGGACGGCATGTCCCGCCCCAGCGCCCCCAAGCTACAGCGAGTACACCACCCACGTTCATCTTCCCGGCAGTCCCGTCCCGTGGAACCCGCCTGCGGTGTACAGCAGCGCGCCCATCTTCGACGATCTCATCAACTGCCACCTGCCGCAAATTAGCTGGGTCATCCCGGATCAGATGTGGTCCGACCACCCCTGGCTGCCGGGCAAACCGCAGAATAGCTGGGCTCTCGGAGCATACTGGGTCGGTGATATCATCGACGCCGTGGGCTCAGCGTGCCAAGGGAAGTACTGGAGCGGCTCGGAGCCGACCGCGGTCTTTGTCACCTGGGACGATTGGGGCGGCTGGTACGACCACATTCCGCCCTGGGCCGTCTACCGCGGCACGTCGACCTCATGCCCGCCCACCCCGCCGTACAACGTGCCCAACGGCTGGGGATGCGGCTACGTCTCCGGCTTTCGGGTGCCGCTGCTGGTGGTGTCCCCGTGGACGGGAACGGGCAACCAGCAGACTGGTTACACCCCCTACGTCTCCGGCGCCTGCAGCCCGTCGACGTGCCCGAACTTTGGGACGAACAACGTTTATGTCCACGATTTCGGCAGCATCCTGGCGTTCACCGAGTGGAACTTCGGGTTCAGTCCCGAGTTCATCGCTAACCCCGACTACGCCGATTACAACGCGCCGGACTGGGGCGGGAACCCGCCGCCGAATAACACGACCGTTCCGCTGTTGGATTTCTTCCAGTTGCCGCTGAACCAGCCACGGCCGTTTACGTCGATAGATACCGGCGAGTGGCCGTACCAGTGCTTCAAAAACTGGGGCGGGAGTAATAACGGCACTGGCAACTGTCCCGGGGCGACAGGGGAAACCTACGTGGCGGAAGACCCCGACGATGACTAGGAACACAGCGCTGCGGCCCGCCCTGAAACTGGCGGGCCGCGGCGAGGCGGCACGGAAGGAGCCCGCGCGATGAAAAGGACCCGCCGAACACTTAATCCGGCGCACGTGACCGTCGCAATTCTGCTACTGCTCGCCGCCTTTCCTGCCCGAGCGGGTGTCAAATATAAAGTCCTCCACAACTTTGGCTCCGGAAAAGATGGCGCGACCCCATACGGTCCGCCCGCTTTCTATGGCGAGGAGTTGTACGGCGTGACCATCTCCGGCGGCACGGGATGCAATCCTCCTCTGTGCGGGACGGTCTTCAGCTTGTCGCCTCAACCCAGCGGCACATGGAAGGAGGCAATCGTCTACAACTTTCCCGGAGGCGACTACTCCTACCCGGGGGACGGGCTCATTTTCGATAGCAGAGGCAACCTCTATGGCATCATGGGGGGCTACAAGGGAGGCGTGTATGAGCTGGCTCCCCGGCCAGCCGAATGGGATTTCACCCCGCTGTACACGGGCGGCGCTCAAGGGGGCTTGCTTATGGACCAATCCGGCAACCTGTATGGTGGGATGGGCCCCGGGCAGGATCACGGGGGCGCGATTGGCGAGCTGTCGCCCGGATCAGGCGGCTGGGACTATACACAGCTTTACAGCTTCTGCAGCGGCAACAGTTGTCCTGACGGCGTCGACATGCCCACGGCGCCGATCTGGGACGGCAAGGGCAACCTGTTCGGCACAACGACGTGGGGCGGCGTCTACAAGGGGTTCTGCCGGGCCTACTACGGCTACGACGGTTGCGGCGTCATTTACGAGATGACGCCCAACGGCGATGGCACCTGGACATACCATGTCTTGCACGGTTTCGCGTCCTCCAAGAACGACGGGCAGAACCCCTACGGTGGCCTGGTAATGGACAAAGCCGGCAACTTCTACGGCGGCACTTGGACGGGCGGCCGCTACGAACTGGGAACGCTATTCAAGCTGACATACGCCGCGGGCCACTGGCAGGAGACCATCCTGTACGACTTTACTGACTGCAAGCAGGGGTGCGGCGCGGACGGCACGCTGGCGCTCGACAAAGCTGGGAACCTGTATGGCACGGCTGCCGGCGGAACGGGTAGCTGCGACGGCCTTACCTGCGGGGTAGTTTTCAAGCTGTCCCCGCAGAAGGACGGCAAGTGGAAATACACCGTGGTGTACGATTTCACGGACGAAGGCGGCGGCTCCGCGCCCTTCTACGGCGTGATCCTGGACGACAAGGGCCACCTGTTCGGCGTCACCAGCAAATTCGGCAAATACGGCTTCGGCACCGCGTTCGAAATCACGCCATGAGCGGTGGGTGGAATTGGCGTCGATCGGCTTCCCGATCAATTTGCCTCCCACGTCTCGAAAAGCGCGAGACCCATCGGCAAGATCCGGGGCAGGCGGCGGGGCACGCTCGCCGGTTGCACCGTGACCGCGCACCAGCATCTGGATGGAACTCTGAGTCTCCGCTATGGACCGCATTGCCTGGGTCGTTATGATCGCTGCGGCCTGCCCTATCCTGAGCCCAGCATCCCAGCTTCTACAAAACTAAGCAGAGGAAGGGGAACTGCCCCCTTCCCCTGCTTAGTTTCGGGATGTGAAGAGTCCCTGCGGGCGATGACTGGCGCGTCGCAGTACCTCCGTGAGACAGTGTCTCGTCTTGAGACGAATGTGTGACTCAAGGCCCGTCCACGATGGTCTTGCTCCCTTAGTTCATCTTTATTGTCAATCGCTTACACGCCAACCTGTCGATTCCACTTTGGCTGCTGCCGTGCACATGTCCTTACATCGTAGTCAGGTACCCGGGCTAGTGCTAACCGGCAGGCTCGGGCACTTCGACTGCGGTGAGCGCAAAGCGATGCGTTCTGCCTCCAAACCTGCCACGGCGTTCGGCGCTGGGCTCCGCGAAGAGTCCACGACCAAGCTGGCCAAATTCTTTCCCAACGCAACTCCGATTCACTTGCCTGTCCGCCTGACCCGGGCGGCCAACGCAAGCACGCCGTTTTCCGAAAGCACGGTAATCGAGTTTGGGACTCCCCACGAAGTGCTGTTCGCTTCCACACTGCCACTGGAGTTTGCCGACAAACTGCACCTGCAGAACTCCGATGGCTCGCTGGACATTGAAGCCTGCGTGGTGGCGCTGCAATACAACGGTCGCCGCACTGCGGTAGCTGCGCGCTTTACGCAAGAGGTGCCGAATTGGATCATAAAGTCATGACATCGCCGCCGGTTGTCAATTCATTGGCTAACGAGTGGCAAGAAGCCCGCATCCTCTACCCGTTGTACTCCGCGCTACAACGCGAGTTCATGAGCGATCTTCCGGACTGCGCGGCTCTGGCTTCGGGAGACGACTGCCCGCCGCAAGAAATGGTGGAGGAAGCTCGCCAGTGGTTGCTGGCAGCAGATGAACGCATCAAAGTACATCAACTCCGGCAGTTCTTGCAGACCACCACTTTGTCAGGCGAGCCAGCTCTGCGGGCATTGCTGGTTCATCATCTGCATAAGCCGGAACCCGGCGACAGCGATCGCGACAAGGTCGATTTTCTGCTGGTTCAGTATTTTGGCCATTGTGCCCCTTCGCCCTTGGACGACCATGCTCTGGATCTGCAATGCGTGGCTCACATCCTGGAACCGGTACTGGGGCCGGTCGATCTGAATGTTCCCGATTGGCTGGCGCCGCTGGGAGCGCTGCTGCAGGAAGCTTCGCAGTGTCCGGACCTGAACTCGCTGCTCTACAGCCACATTCTGGAAAAGGGCCGGCAGATCAAGGCTTCTGCGGGCAAGAACTACTACCTGCCGGTGGCCCTGGTGGTATTCGCCCGTTTCGGTTTCATCATGCGGCGGACCTTCTTCCGCCTGGTGCATCACGACTTGAACGCGGTGCTCGACGGATTGCGCACCCTGGAGCACCGCGGGGTGACAAAAATCGATGGCCGCCGCGCCCAGCTCGGCGCGGCAGAATCCCTCGACCGGTTGCGCATGATCTGCCAGTCGTGGAAAGTCATGTTCTTTGCCGAATACTGCTCCGGGCAGCCGGTCAACATCCTGGTCGGGCTGCGCGATATTGTGGAGGAAGCGCTGGCCTCCAGCGCCAACTCCGCGCCGGGCCGCACGCAATTCGCTGCCGCCGCAGCGGGCGGCTCGCCGGCTCGATTCTCCCAAGCCTCTGCGGACCCGCAGAACGACGGATTGCCAAAATGACCCAACCATTTACCGGCCGAGCTTCACAGCTGGGGGCAGCCGACAACGGCCAGCCCACCGTCCTGATCATCTCCGATGATCCCGAGTTTTCCCGCGCCATCACTGCTCGCTGGCAGGCGGAACGCTCTCTGCCATCGTTCACCCTGGTGAGCAGCAGCATCAGCCTGGATTCCGATCCCGACAGCTTCCACGCCGCCATTGTAGGAAACATCCAGCCGCCATCGCTTTCCGTGGTGATGGAAGCTATGGACGCAATGGGCAAGCGCGTGCTGTTCGTCGCCGAAGACGGAGCCACGCTGGCCACGGTCCGCGAACGCTGGCCGGGAACACTTGTGCTGAAACAGCAGGATAACTGGCTGGACACGCTGATGCTGGTAGCGGCGGAAGCCTTGTATCGCACTCTCGCCGAAGAATGTGCCCGCCAGGCCGAACAAGCCAAAGCTACGCTGGAGCGCCACGCCACTTTGGGGCGCTACATGCTGGAAATGCGCCACAACCTCAACAACGCTCTCACCTCGGTTCTGGGCAACTCAGAGCTGCTGCTGCTGGAGCCAGGAACGCTCTCTGCCAGCGCCCGCTCGCAACTCGAAACCATCCGCAACATGACTCTGCGCATGCACGAAGTCCTGCAGCGCTTTTCTTCGCTGGAAAAAGAACTCACCGTGACGGAAACGCTGGTGGGGGCCAGCAGCCAGACCCGTGCTCTAGCCGCGTCCGTTCAGTAGAACTAAATCACCGCTTGGAGACGCTGTTGCTGCCGGAATTCGTCACCCAGATGTTCGCCCCATCGAAGGCTGCGCCATAAGGGTTGCTGCCCACCGCGAAGGTCCCAAGCACCTTTCCATCGCTGGGCCGCAGCTCGGTCACATTGTTGCTGCCCGCATTGGCCACCCAGATGTTAACGCCGTCAGACGCTACGCCGTAGGGCTGCGTCCCAACGTTGAAGGTTCCCAGCACGGTGCCGTCGCTTGGCCGCAGCTTGGTGACAGTATTGCCTCCCGAGTTCGTCACCCAGAGGTTCGTCCCATCGAAAGCGACACCGACCGGAGCATTGCCTACGGGGAAAGTGCCCAGCACCTTGGAGCCACGAAACTTGGTTACGTTGTTGCTTCCGGTATTTGCCACCCAGATGTCATTTCCGTCAAACGCCACGCCGAAGGGAGAAGTTCCCATGGTGTAGGTTCCGAGGATTTTGCCATTACTCACTTGCAACTGGTCGAGCGTGTTGCTGCCTGAGTTGGTAATCCAAATGTATTTACCGCAGTAGGCCGTGCCGATCGGGTGCGTTCCCACGGTGATGGTCCCCAACACAGCGCCATCGCTGGCGCGCAGCTTGGTGACGGTGTTGTCGGCGTAGTTCGCGACCCAGATGTTGGCCCCGTCAAAAGCAACCCCACGGGGCTGCGCCCCCACGGCAAAGGTTCCGAGCACGGCGCCGTCGCTGGCCCGCATTTTGGTCACGGTGTTGTCGCCGCCATTGGCTATCCACATGCTGGTCCCATCGAAGGCCAACCCATACGGTGCGCTGCCGACAGCGAAGGATATTTCCTGGTTCGACTGATACCATCTCAGAATGGCGATGTCGTTGAAATTCACCGGCGGATCGGTCCGAGTGGAACTCTGCTGGCTCGGTTGCTGCGCCCATACGGCCGACACGGCGGCAAGAAGCAATACTATGGCCCCCGCGAATCGCTGCACTTTTTTCATGGCACTTACCTCCTGAGAGAATTCTCTTGCCCGAGGGGGCGTCAAGCCTCAAGCACGGTAGCACCAGAACGGCGAATTCGCAGTGATGCCCGTCATGGATCTCAGTGATATGCCCGGGACGGCGACTCTAGGAGTCATTTGGTGGGTTGCCATTCTTTCCTGTCAGTAGGCTTTGTCATTCCGCGATCAGCCACCGGCCTCAAACAACACAGCCAGCCCTCGCACGAAGGCTGGCCGTTCTGTTTTCAAATCCGGCTCGGCTAGCGGTGCGGGCGCGGCGGTTCCGGCCGCGGCGGTTCTGCGGGCCGAGGCGCTTCCGTATGCGGAGCGGGCTGGCTGCGGCCCTGCTGCCAGTTGTTGTACTTCTGCGCTTCGTTCCGCTGGAACTCAGGGCTCTCTTGAACCGGGGGCGCTTCGCGCACCAGCGGATGTCCGGAACCAGACCCCGGAGGCCGCGGAATGTTGCCTTCTGGCCGGCTCGGTTCGGCTGGCTCAGTGCGCGGGCTTTCCCTAGGCTGGGACGGCTCTTCCGCGCGCGGAGCCTGCGGGCGCGACTCAACCGGCTCAGAAGGACGCGGAATCTGGCTGCCTGCGGTTGGCCGCGAAGGCTCGTTTGGCGTCCGTGGGGATACCGGTTGCACCGGTTTCTCAGGCCGTGACGCGGTCGTCGCTTGCAACGGAGGCCGCGGAGCTGTCGGCTGCCGCGTCGCCACCACCGGCCGGGCTTCTACCGGGGCAGGCGGTTTGGCGGTGGTTGGCCGCCCCGCTCCCATCACGCTTTGCTTCCCGGGCTCCGCGCCCACGGTGCGCGCTATCGGCGCACCTTGAATCTCCTTGGGATCGATCTTAGCCAGGTTGCTCGCCACCGGACGCGCATTTACGAACGTATCGCGCGAGACACCCGTCACTGCGTTGGGCATGCTGCGGTTCGCGTAATGAATGTTGTTCATGCCATTCGTGTTGTTGTTGTAGATGTTGGTGATATTGGTGATGTTCGTGATGTTCGTCGTGGTATTCGTGATGTTCACGTTATTCACGTAGCCCGGGCTGGTGCGATACCAGGGAACGAAAACTTCCTGGGGCGCCAACGGGAACCACGCCACACCGGGACCGAAACCGAAGGCGAAACTAGGTCCACCGAGGAACACCACCATCGCCGGCGCGTAGACGGGACGTACATACACCGGCCCCGGCACCCAGCACCAGCCACCTCCCGCGTAAGCCCAGCGTCCGTAGTGGAATGGGGCAAATCCCCAAGGCTCGTCTTCCACCCAAGTCCAGCCCCAAGGGGCCACATATACCCAGTGACCGAAGCGATAGGGCGCCCATCCGGGGGCGACCCCGACCGGCGTCCACACTGGGCCGTATCCGCCGACGTAGTGCCAGGAGCCATAGTCGTCTAGATCCTCGGAGCCGGTCATCTCCGGAGAAATGTAGTTGGCGGACTCAGCGCGGTCTTCACGGCGGTCGCGGTCAAACGCCCAGTTATCAAAATCATCCGCTGGCGGGATTTGATCGATTTCATGGTTCAGTTGGTCCGTGCCGGTGAAGCTGGCTCGCTGGCCCGCGGCCACCAGGAAGGATGAACCACCGCCGACCACTTCGCCACGTCCATGCCACACCGTGGCATCAGCCTTGCTGCCGTCGGAGTTTACGTCCACGCGGTACTCGCCGGTTCGTTGTATGCGGAAGGCGGAGTTGGGCGTGTCAATTTCCAGCTGATCTTCATCGTCCAAGTGGCGCACGCGCAGAATGACCGAGCCTTGCGACAGCCGGATCTGGGTGACGCGATCATCCAGTTGCAGGATAGTGATGCTGGTCTCCGAGTCGATGCGCAACGAGGTTGAGCCGACCTGAACTTCTGCGCGCGAATCCTTGTCCGCCCACAGATTGTCGCCCGTGGTCAGGGGACGATTTTTCACTGCCTGCACCCAATCGCCGCTGCCGCCGGGCTGAAAAGAAACCGACCCTACCGAATAACTCAGCCGCGCCACTCGCCCTGGAGGGTCCTGATCACCCTGGGCCAGCAGCGGAAGCTGCAAGGCAAACACCATCGCCGTCAGGACGATTACGAATGCAATTACGTGTGATCTTTTCATGGCTCCTGTTCCTTGTTGCCGGAATGTATGCCGTACTCCAACAAAACGCTCACTTAGTTGAACCCTGCCGGGTCGGAGAAGTTCCCCAATGTCCCTAACTCCCGGCAGATACTCTGGTTATATACCCACCGAACGAAAACCAGTACTCATGTTAGGAGTGCTGGCTGGGTGAGAACCAAGAAGTTAACGCAGGCCGGGAGGTTGGCCGGCAGGGCAGCCGCTCTAGTCCGTGCGGTGGCTTCGCTGCTATTCTTACTTGCTTGTATGAGCGCGCTCTATCCACTTTTGGTTTCGCCGCTGTTTGATCCTCGTCCCTGGGGAACGCTGGATTTGTCGCCCATCTATCCGGGCCATCATTTTGAGGAGAAGATTGGCGAAGCTTGGCTGACCGGCGATCGCTGCAAAGTGGCCAATGGCCCATTGCGCGGGCAGTCTCTGGCGGAACTGTCCACGCGCTATGGACGTGCTCTGGTTGGCGACGCTGCCGCCGAGGCAAACCGTTTTCCTCTGCTGACCAAATTTTTGTTTCCTCACGAAAAACTCTCTGTGCAGGTGCATCCGGATGACGAGACTGCGCGGAAATCTGGTCATCCGTGGGGTAAAACTGAGTGCTGGTATGTGGCTCATGCCAAGCCGGGAGCCCATCTCGCTTTGGGTCTAAAACCGGGCACAACTCGCGCGCAATTTGAAGAAGCCATTCACCAGCAGCGGGCAGAAGAGCTGCTGAACTGGGTTAATGTCTTTCCCGGAGAAATGATCTACGTGCCCGGCGGCACAGTGCACACGCTTGGTCCCGGCTCGGTCATCGTTGAGACCCAACAGCAGTCAGACACAACCTATCGCTTGTATGATTACGGGCGCGAACGGGAACTGCATCTTGAGCAAGGCATGGCGGCCGTCAAAGAGAAGGCGCCCGCGGGCAAGGTCGTCCGGCCGGCTCCGGTCGCATTGGAGAAAAGCAGGAATCACCGTGCGCCGCTGGTGGCTTCGCCATTTTTTGTGATTGATTTGTTCGATCTGAAGGAGCCTCAGCAGTTTCGTGCTGAGCCGGGCAAGAGTTCGGTCGAGATCCTGGTGGCCGTAGAAGGATGCGGAATTGTCGAGGCTGCAGGTTCGGAGCCGGTGACCTTTGCTAAAGGCGATGCGGTTGTGATTCCGGCCTCGGCGGAAGAGTTTCGGGTTCGTCCACAGTGGGCGGTGGAGTTTTTGAAAGCGGCATTGCCACGTGAGGCGACGGCGGAGCCGTCGGTTCGGCTGTAGTGAAACGCTCCGGTTACAATCGGATTGCACATTGATGTCTCAGGTGAGTTAGTGACAAAGGTGAAGAGTAACTTCTATCCGGTGGTGCTGGCGGGCGGACGTGGAACTCGCTTCTGGCCGCTGAGCCGGAAGCGGCGGGCGAAGCAGCTGCTCGCGCTCGACGGCAAGCGGACCATGATCCAGCAAACCGTGGCACGCTTGCTGCCACTGGCCCCGGTCGGCCGCTGCTGGATCATCACCAACGAAGATTCTCGGCGCGAGATTGGGCGGCAACTGCCTAAGCTCAACCGGCGACAGATTATTGCCGAGCCTGTCGGCCGCAACACCGCTCCCGCGATCGGCCTGGCGGCTTTCATTCTGATGCGAAGCGATCCCGACGCCGTCATCGGGATGTTCCCTTCCGACCACGTGGTCGCTGATGAGAAAAGTTACCGCCGGGTACTGGAGGAAGGAATCCGCATCGCAGCCGCCGGAGAGAATATTGTCGTGCTGGGCATTCGTCCCAGGCGCGCCGAAACCGGCTATGGATACATTGAAGCTGGCGCGCCGGCCGAAAGATCGGCCCTGCCGGTGCGCCGTTTTACCGAAAAGCCCGACGCCGATCACGCTGCAACATTTGTAGCCGCGGGAAACTATTTCTGGAATAGTGGCATGTTTCTCTGGAGCGCTCGCACCCTGGCCAATGCCCTGCGTGAGCACCTGCCGAGAACGGCGCCGCTTCTCGAAGAGATTGCCAATTCCTACGGCACGCCCAAGTTTGCCGGCGCGTTTCGCCGCCTGTATCCCAAGTGCGAAAACATAAGTGTTGACTACGCTGTGTTGGAGCCACGCTCGGCCAAGGGCGAAGGACGGTCCAATCTGTTCTGCCTGCCGGCTGATTTTGGGTGGAACGATCTGGGGTCGTGGACGGCGCTTCACGAACATGAGGCCACGAAGCGGAAACTGGCAGACGACAATCTGATTGCCAGCTGCGGCACATTCACCTTGAATTCGCAGGGCAACTATATCTACTCACCGGGGAAGTTCGTTGCGGCCGTGGGAGTGAAGAATTTGGTCGTAGTTGAGACCGACGACGCCTTGCTGATTACCACCCGCGAGCAGGCGCAGGATGTGGGCAAGGTGGTCAAGCATCTGGATGAGAAAGGGTTGAAGAAGCTGGTGTAGATGGTCGTGCGTCCTGGGTCGTTGGTCGTCGGTCGTTGGCCTTTTGGAGCTCGATGCTTATTCGTCGCATCGGCGTGCTTGCCGGTCCTTGCTGACGACGGTTGAACAGTGGCCGACGAACGACTAACGACCAACGACGAAAGACCGACGACCGACGACGAACGACCAACGACGAACGACCAACGACGAAAGACCGACGACCGACGGACGAAAATGACTGACATTAAATTCGGTACTGATGGCTGGCGCGGAATCATCGCTGACGATTTCACGTTTGAAAACGTGCGGCGCGTGGCCGGAGCCATCGCTTCCTACGTTCTGAAACACGAAGACCCGACTCGCGGCCTGGTAGTCGGATACGACACGCGCTTTGCCTCGCAGCACGCCGCTCGCGTGGTGGCTAACCTCGTGGCTGGCGCCGGCATCCCGGTAAAGCTGGCGAATGATTACGTGCCAACGCCCGCCGTGTCGTTAGCGGTCAAGCAGTCGAGCGCCGCCGGGGGCGTGATGATCACTTCCAGCCATAATCCCTGGAATTGGAACGGAGTCAAGTTCAAGGGCAGATTCGGCGGCTCCGCCACGCCAGCCATTCTGAAGAGTATTGAAGAAGAACTTCACCGCGATGCCATGCCGAAGGGGCAGAAAGCCAGCGTGGACGAGGTGGATTTGAAAGCTGCCCACAGCGCCGCCATCTCGCTGTTCGCGGACCTCGATGCGATCAAGAAAGCCAATTTCAAGTTTGCGATCGATTGCATGTATGGTTCAGGGCGTGGGGTCCTGTCCCGCATTTTCGCCGAGCACGGCATCGAGCATGTTGCCATCCGTCAGGAACTGAACCCGCTGTTTCCCGACATCAATCCTGAGCCGATTCTCCCCCACGTAGCGCTGCTGCAAGAGACCGTCCTCAGACAAGGTTGCCACGCTGGCCTGGCCACCGACGGCGATGCCGACCGCATCGGCGCCGTCGCGGAAGACGGCAGCTTCGTCGACTCGCACAAGATTTTTTCCGTGCTCTTCCAATGGCTCGTCACTCGCAAGAAGTGGACTGGGGATGTGGTGCGGGCTTTCAATACTACTCGCATGATCGACCGCATTGCCAAGAAACATGGACGCACGCTGTACGAATGCGCCATCGGATTCAAGTACATTGCCGATCTGATGATGGAGCGCGAAATTGTAATCGGGGGTGAAGAATCTGGCGGCATCGGCTATTCGCGTTTCTTGCCGGAGCGCGACGGCATCCTGAACTCGCTGCTGCTGGCCAACGTCATGGCCGATGAAGGCAAGCCGTTGGGTCAACTGGTAGCGGATTTGCAGCGCGAGTATGGCCCGCATTACTACGGACGAATCGATCTCCACATTCCGGAAGAAGTCAAACAGGATGCGATTCGCCGCGCCGGTGCGGATGCAACCGCGCGCCTGGGCCGCTATTCGATCAACAAGAAAGAGAACCTTGATGGCGTGAAGTTCTTTCTCGACGCGCCCGCCGACGGAGGTGGCGCCGAGGCTTGGATCCTGTTCCGCGCGTCCGGCACGGAGCCGTTGTTGCGGGTTTATGCGGAGGCAGCCTCGCCGGAGCTGGTGCAGGAGATGTTGGCCAGCGCTGAGCGTTTTGTCAGCCAATCGAACTGAGCGGCAGTGGGTCAGTTTGGAAAGGAGGCGAGCCAGACGCGCGGTTGTTGTGTCGCAAATGCGCGACACTTCGCGCGGCTCGCCCAGATCCTTCGCGGCGCAAAGAACGCTTGCTCAGGATGACAATTAAACTGACCCACTACCCACTAAGCAAGTCACGGCCCAAAGAACAGTCCGGAAATCGTCACTCGCGCAGTCGCCTGCCTCACTTTTGAGTGTGGCAATCGGGCCTGCGCCGTACGATAATAAGCAACCGGAAGTAAAACAGCCCACGATGACTACTGCTGTGGCCACTCCGCCGACGCCCACCGACTCTCCGGAGGCGCGTCGCTACAACCGCATTCGGCGGTGGCTGGGTATCGCCGACTTCCTGGTTGGGCTGGCCCTGCTGTGCCTGCTTCTGGCCACGGGATGGAACGGCACGCTGCGCGACCTCGCCTATCGCACCGCCGGCCAGAATTACTCGCTGGCCGTGTTTTTCTACGTGTTCATGCTGATGCTGCTGAGCAAGCTGCTGGGCTTGGGACTGGACTACTACGGCTTTCGGCTGGAACACCGTTTCAACCTTTCCAATCAGAAGCTGGGCGCATGGCTGTGGGACGAAACCAAGGGATTCTTGCTGGGAGTGGTTCTGGGCGGGATCGTGGCTGAGGTTCTCTACTTCATCATTCGGCAATGGCCGCAATCCTGGTGGCTGGTCGCATGGGCAGTATTCCTCGGAATGTTTGTCTTGCTGGCGCAACTGGCTCCGGTGATTCTTTTTCCGATCTTCTACAAGTTTGAGCCGCTGGACAACGACGAACTGAAAGCGCGACTGGTCGCGCTCAGCGAACGTGCCGGAACTCGTGTGCGCGGTGTCTACAAATGGAAGTTGTCAGAGAAAAGCAAGAAGGCGAATGCGGCATTGACCGGACTGGGCAACACCCGCCGCATCATTCTGGCAGACACGCTGCTGGACCACTACACACCGGACGAAATTGAAGCCGTGCTGGCGCACGAACTCGGCCATCATGTGCACAAGCACATTCTGAAGAGCATCGCCGTGCAAGCCGGCATCACGCTGGTGGGGTTCTGGGCTGCCAACTGGGTGCTTCACTACGCCATGGAACGCGCCCACATGTTTGAGGGGCTGCACGATTTCGCTAACCTGCCGCTGCTGGTGCTGGTCTCGACTGTGCTTTCGTTTCTGCTGCTGCCAGCTCTGAACGCTTATTCGCGTTACAACGAGCGCCAGGCCGACCGTTACGCTTTCCGGTCGATTCGCAGCGTCGAGCCGTTCATCTCGTCGATGGACAAACTGGCTGAACAAAACCTCGCCGAGCGCACGCCATCCAGATTTGTGGAGTTGTACTTCCACTCCCATCCGGCGGTCTCCAAACGCGTGGCTGCCGCCGAAGCCTGGGCCAAGGCACAAACTGCAGGCTGACCCGGGCCCTGATGTGTCTCTACATGGTCAACTTGGGAAGGAGTTCCCTTGGCTCGGTCCCAACGCGATAGCAGGCCGGTCTGCCAGGTCCGCTGTGCTTGATGCAGCCGAGCGAATCGTGATCTAGACTGAGGAACTATGAGCCTTGACTTGGTTGCGCTTGGGCAAAAGATCCAACGCTATCGCGCTCAACTTCAATTGGCCCCTAAAGACCTGTCAGCAGCAACTGGCATCGAGGTGCCGCTTCTAGAGCGCATCGAAAAAGGGTTAGAGAAGCCGTCGGGCGACCAGATTCTCATTTTGGCTGACTTTTTTCGGTGTGATTACAAGTTCCTTATCTCGAACGAGAAGCTCGCCCCTTTTGAGCAAACGGAAAATCTCTACAGGCGGTACGGCGACGAGTTTTCTGCCCAAGACAGAAGGGCTGTGCAGGACTTCCTTTATCTCTGCGAGAACGAATACTACCTGCAGGGGACCCTTGGCCGATTGCCTTTAGTGACTCTTTCGGTGCGGCTAAGCGGAAACATTTACAAGCGCCACGGCGCTCAGGCGGCATCTCAGGTTCGTTCCCTTTTGGGGTACCAACCACACGACGCTACTAAGGCAGAGCTTTACCAAGATCTCCGCAGCCTCGGTATCCACGTGTTTCGCAGGGCGCTGGGGAACTCCAACATTTCGGGTATCTGCATCCATCATCCGGTCGCGGGACCTTGTCTACTTGTCAACTACAGCGAAGACGTATACAGACAGCGGTTTTCTGCGGCCCACGAGGCGGCGCATGCCTTAATCGACAAAGACGAGGAGGTCGTTGTTTCCTTTTTTCGCGGGCGGACCCATAAAGACTGGCGGGAAATCCGGGCAAATTCATTTGCGTCCGCCTATTTGCTGCCCCCTTCATTCCTCAAGAAAATTCCAAACTCGCGTCAGTGGGACGAGGGAAAAATCCGCGAATGGTGCCGGGGCCTGTTTGTAAACGCAGAGACGCTATCTATTGCCTTGAGGGAGGCAGGCTTAATCTCCGATGGGCAGCAGCGACGATTTAGAACGATTCGCCTTCCGAGGGACAGCAAGATCGATCCCGAGCTTCCGGATGACCTGCCTCCATTGTCACGGCAAAGGAAGCAGGCACTTCTCCGTGCAGGTCTCTCCTCACGCTATGTCAATTTGTGTTTCGAGGCATATCACGGAGCGGTGATTAGCGCGGCTCGCTTGGCCGAGATGCTGCTCGCCGAGGAACGTGATGTTCTGACAATCGCGGACCTCTTCGGTGAGAGGTTGAATGATGCCGATTAACCCGGCCGTATTCCACAAGATGAACGTCGTTGACAGCTGCTCCGCGTGGAATGTGCTTTCCTCCTTGCTTCTCTGGTCCAGAGCCCTGCAGGCAGCTTGTACCTTCTGCTGCACGCAATTTGTGGTTTATGAGTGCATCTACAAAAGGCGGAAAAAGCCTACCGAGGGGGATGAGGAACTGCAGCGGCGTATGAGGCGCGAGCTTGATGCCCGACGTATTATTCTTGCCCGCTTGGATCTAGAGGATCTTCAGGATGTGGAGGTCTTAGCGGCGCGACGTAATCTGAGCAAGGGGGAGTTGTCGGCTATTGCGTTCGCTCGGCGAACAGACCAGGCGTTCCTGACAGATGATCAAAAAGCTCGCAGGCTTGCGGAGACAGCCCTTCCGTCCGATCGGGTTCAGACCGTGCCTCATCTGGCCGGATGGCTGCTCTACGAGGGGTATATAGCGGACTCCGAATTTGACCAACTTGTCACGGAGCACGAGTCGTTTGCGCGCCCTCTTAAGCCGCACTTTCAGAGGGCACGCGTCCTGTCCCTGCAGGCAAAACTCGCAAGGCAATTCGGCGGCAGACCCGCCAACTAGATTAACCGATACCGCCGGCCGCCATAATCGGGTGTGCTCACGCCGCGAAGATCTGGTAGAGCATCAAGTAAACGATCACTCCGGTGATGGAGACGTACAGCCACAGCGGGAATGTCCAGCGGGCAATCGCCTGGTGACGGTCGTATTGCTCGCGCAGGGCACGGCTCAGGGTGATGATGATCATGGGCACGATCACCGCTGCCAGAATAGTGTGGGAGATCAGAATGCTGAAATAAACCGGACGCCACACGCCCTGCCCCTGAAAGCGCACCGATCCCACGTGGTAGTGGTAGTAGACATAGCAAGCGAGAAAAGCGCTCGAAGAAACCAGAGCAGCAATCATTACGGCACGGTGCGCCGCCATTTTGCCGCGCGTGATTAGAGTGCGTCCTGTGACCAGCAATACCGCGCTGGCGCCGTTGAGCGAGGCGTTGATGGCGGGAAACATCGCGTACTGCGGCGGAACCTGCGTCATGCAGCCGGCCTTGTGGTGCGGCGATTCACCATAACAAGCGCCACAGCAAACATAAACAGAGAAAACAGAATCAGCACAGCCATCGAGGTGGCGGGGGCGAACATCCCGGCGCTCTGCGGGTAAAGCAGGCCACGCAAAGCCTCCACGCCGTAGGTGAGCGGATTGATTTGCATCAGGATTCTCAGCCAGCCAGAAGCGCCGGACAAAGGAAACAGCGCGCCCGAAAGCAGCCACAGCGGAATCAGGAAAAGATTGATGATGGCGTGAAAGGCCTGGCTGGAATCCATGGGCCAGGCAATCGCGAAGCCCAATGCGGTGAGGGCGAATGACACCAGAAACACAACCACCACGACCAGCAGAAATTGAAGCAGGCTCATATGCACGCCAACGAACGGCGCGAAGGCGAGAAAAATCAGACCTTGAATCGCCGCTAGCGTGGTTCCCCCGAGCACTTTGCCCAGCACGATCGCCGAGCGCGGTACGGGTGCGACCATTACCGAGAGCAAAAAGCCTTCCTTGCGGTCTTCGATGACCGACATCATGGTGAAGATCGAGGTGAACAGAACGATCATGATCAGCGCGCCGGGATAGAAGTAGTCGAGATAATGCTGCTGGCCGGGGGCGTTGCCGGAGCGAAACGATGTGCCGAAACCCGAGCCGATCACCAGCCAGAACAGCAGCGGCGAAGCGATCACGCCCACAACGCGGCTTCGCTGGCGGTAAAAGCGGACCACCTCGCGCCACCATAAAGTGAAAGCGGGCAGGGTGAGTCCGGCGGAACTGGGCGCCGGTAAGGTTGTGGTGGTTGCCATGTCAACTCATTTCTGCGCGGAGCGCTGAGGTTCTTGGTCTTCCGGCTGGCCGTCGGTCCAGAAGCGGTGTCCGGTGCGGTGAATGAACACATCCTCCAGAGTCGGTTTGCTCACCGAGATGGCTTCGATTTCTCCTGGGAAAGCTTCCACCACCTCGGTGATGAAGCGATGCCCGTGTTCCTGCTCCATACGCACCTGCCCCTGCAACACCTGAACCTCCACGTTCCAGCGGCGGCGCATGCGGTCGGCCAGCGATTCCGGGTCTTTGGCATCGAGCAGTATCACGTCTCCACCGATTTCGCGTTTCAGTTCATCCGGTGTGCCCTGAGCGACGACTTTCCCTTCGTTCAGAATCGCCAGCCGGTCGCAGCGTTCAGCTTCTTCCATCAAATGAGTGGTGACGATCACCGTAACGTGTTCCTCATCGCGCAAGATAGCCAAGTACTGCCACAAGTCGCGGCGGGCGCCCGGATCGAGCCCGGTGGTCGGTTCATCGAGCAGGAGAACCGAAGGATGGTGGAGCAGTCCTTTCGCCAACTCGAGCCGCCGCTGCATGCCGCCGGAAAAGGTCTCGGCTTTGTCGTTGGCGCGATCAGCCAAACCCACTCGACCGAGCATTTCCTTAATGCGTGCCTTCAGCGCGGCGCCATGAAGTCCGTACAAGTGTCCTTGGTGCCACAGATTCTCGGCTGCGGTCAGCTTCACGTCAATGCTTTGCGCCTGAAAGACCACCCCGATGCTGCGGCGCAGGGCGTTCGGATTTTTGGCCGCATCAAATCCCATGATGGTGGCGCGACCGCCGGTCGGAATCATCAGCGTGGAAAAGATGCGGAATAGAGTGGTCTTGCCGGCGCCGTTCGGTCCGAGCAGGCCGAACAACTCAGCCGGACGGACGTCGAATGTCACGCCGTCGAGTGCAGTGCGGCCGGCGTAGTGGTGGACAACATTTTCGACCGTAATGACAGATGAGATGCTGGTCGGCCGATCTCTGTCTGCCGTTGCGAGGGGATACGAGGGGATTTTTGAGGCCACGCCTTATTCTACGATGAGAGAGCGCGCTTGGGGTGCTCATCCGCTGAACGCGCCGATGATGCCTACGCCGTAACCGGCCGCTGCTCGCGCCTGCGGACCCGCTCTTCGACGGAGATGGGAACGTGCCGCCAGACTTGGATGGCCAGCACTACCGCCGTGGCCAGTAGCAAAGCTCCCACTGCGGTATGGGCTACGGTCGAGATCACCATGGGCAACTCTGGCTGGGCAGCGTCTTTGCCCCACTCGACTCGCGTGAGGAATGCGAGGAAGCCGAGGCAAAGCTGGGTGATCAACAAGCCGAGCAACAAGATGGCCGGACGGCGCACGGCTTCAATCTTGGAAAATTGTGACAAGGCGCGGATCGCCGTCCAGGTCAGCACAAATGCGACCACGATCGCGTGCGCGGAATGCGGCCACCAGCTAAGTCCATGGTGACGAAACATCGCGCCCAGGATCAACTGCACATACAGCACGAAAATCGAAAGCGAAGTCAGGGTCATCAGGCTGGGCCGCCGCCGATCGAACTCGATCTCGGGAACCTCTTCCACCCACTTGCGCCCGGTAAACACAGCCACCGCCACGGTCAGACAGAAGAACGTCTGGGCCAGCGCCGCGTGAGCGGACGAAATTGCCGGAGGAAGAAAGAAAATCACGGTTAGGCCACCCAGAATGCCTTGAGCGATCACCGTAACCAATGCGCCAACGCCGAGATACTTCAGCCAACGACGCCGGTCTGCCCGCCACGTCCAAATCGCCAGAATGATGGTCAGCAACCCTGCAGCCTGCGCGAGCATGCGATGGGTGTGCTCGAACTTCACACCACCGACCAATCGTGGGATTTTGTAGAGAGAGCCGAACGAAGTCGGCCAATCCGGGACCGACAAGCCGGCATCATTGCTGGTGACCAGGGCGCCAGCGACGATCAAAACAAAGGTCCAACTGGCCAAGATAACGGCGAAGACGTGGTGCGCGCGATTGTACGATGGCAATAAAGCTTTCAGGGCCGTGCTCCTTGACCACAAGAATCTTACCGCGCCGGGCCCGCGTGGTAACGTGCCATTTTACTCAAAGCAGAGGTGTATTGGCGAGGCTGCCATGACCTCCCCTTTCACCGCTGGATGTTGATGGTCGAGTGCGGAATAACTACCGTTCAATCGCTTGAACTGTTTTACGGCGGAGGGCATGGGTTAATCTATATCATTCCATGACTTCCCGCTACGCACAGTGGATGTATGGGTGGGAAACCCGTCTCACCTCGGTAGACAACAACCGCGTGGTGCGCCCTTTGGAGTGGGGTGAGGAATGGTCCCGGGATTGGCCACGCCGCAATGGCTTCGCGGGAAACGACCGGTCTGAAGACGGCGAGCAGTTCTTCCGCGAATACAATCGGCGGATTGTTGCTTCCAGCGACGAGTTCTATTCCTACAGCCGGCCATCAGATTTCAGTCTGGAGCGGCGCGAGGTCAAAGTCTTCAGCACGCGCGAAGTTCCCGATCCGGCGCTGGAACAAAAAGTCCGTGGCACGCACGCCAGTTTTCTGAGATTCACTTCGCCGACGCGCACACCGTATCCGGAAAACAATCTGGTCAACGCCCGGTGGTTTCCTGCCGCCGGGCGCAACGCTCTGGTGCTGCTGCCGCACTGGAACTCCGATGCTGTCGCTTACACCGGCCTGTGCCGGGTGCTGAATTTTCTGGGCATCGCTGTTCTGCGTCTGAGCATGCCCTATCACGACATTCGCATGCCGGCTGAGATCCAGCGCGCGGACTACGCCGTTTCCGCCAACATCGGACGGACGTTAGACGCCACTCGCCAGGGCGTGCTCGACATCCGCTGCTGTCTCGACTGGCTGCAATCGCAGGGGTACAAACGGCTCGGCATTATGGGCACCAGCCTGGGCTCCTGCTATGCGTTTCTAGCGGCGGCGCACGATCCGCGCATCCGGGTCGCGGCCTTCAATCACGCTTCGACGTATTTTGCGGATGTGGTCTGGCACGGCCAGTCCACGCGGCACATCCGCCAGGGTCTGGAAGCGCAATTGGATGTGGAACGCCTGCGCGTGCTGTGGAGCGCCATCAGCCCGATGTCATACTTCACTCAATTCTCCCGCTGGCCGAGGAAGTCGCTCATCGTGTATGCCAAGTACGATCTGACGTTCCCTCCGGAATTTTCCCGCCAAGTAGTTGCGGAATTCGCCAGCCACCACCTCGATCACAAAGTTGCCGTGCTTCCCTGCGGCCACTACACCACCGGCGAGACACCTTACAAATACATCGACGGCTGGCACTTGGCGTCGTTTCTGCGCGGTGCGTTCGAAGAGGTGTAGGGACGCGGATGGATCACCCAGCTAGCGTTTCTTCTCAGAGTCGAGTTCTTCGTCGCCGGACAGGTTGGCTTCGGCCAGATGCGACTTGAACCAGCTCATGTGGGGCAGCGACCGCCCGGCGTGGCGGCGGACGGCGATAAGTTCCGCAGTGATTGCCACGGCAATTTCTTCCGGCGTGATGGCTCCGATGTCGAGCCCGACGGGAGCATGAACCCGCTCGAACAAGTGCTCCGGGATACCTTCCTTTACCAACTCGCGGAAGATGGTGATGGTCTTGCGTCTGGAACCGATCATGCCGACATAGTGGGCTCGGGTTTGCACGGCCCAGCGCAGCACTCGCATGTCATCGCGGTGGCCGCGGGTGACGATCACGATGTAAGACGACTCGGCGGGAGTGAGGCGCGCCATCGCCTTTTCGAAATCTTCCGCAATTACCTCGCGCGCCTGCGGAAAGCGCTCGCGGTTGGCGTAAGCCTCGCGGTCATCGATCACGGTGACGTCGAAACCGGCGCGGCGAGCGACTTCATACAGACTGAGCGAGACGTGGCCGGCGCCGAAAATAAGAAGCGACGCCGGGGGCAGCACCGGCTCGACGAAAACGTCGAGCGTACCGCCGCAAACCAGGCCGGTGTCGTACTTGGGATCCTGATTGAGATTGAAGGTCAGGCTGCGCGGCTTTTCGCTTTCCATCACTTCGCGGGCAGCCTGCCAGACTTCGGCTTCGACGCAACCTCCGCCGATGGTTCCGGCGATGGAGCCGTCGTCGCGCACCAGCATCTTGGCGGTTTCAAACGATGGAATCGAGCCGCGCACGTTGACGATGGTAGCCACGGCGCCGCGGCGCCCCTGTTGCCGCAGCTTGACGATTTCTTCGTAGATGTCCACTGAGGTGATTATTCTTGCGTGGGCGGAGAGAAGTCAACGTTTCGCAAGCGAAGCGAATGTTCCACGTGGAACACGACTGTGGAAGCCTGTGGAAAGTGCCACAATCTGGAAGTATTTTTTCCTGACGTCCCAGCGGGTCTTAGCTTTTGGCCTTTTAGCTCTTAGCCTTTGGCCCTTTTGCCTTCTCTTTCTTGGTATACCCCCCTACCCCCTGGTCTAGTGGAATCACCATGTTACGGCGATTTTCTCGCTAAAATCTAGATGGCAAAGGGGTTGGAGGCAGAATCTAGAAAGCAAAGGATTTAGTGCTCAGTCTTCAGTCGTCAGTCCTGGGTCGCGCCGGGGCGCTTACGCCTGTCGGCTCGCGCGTGCACGCGGATGAGGCGGGCGCGGCGGAGCGGCGCTTGCTCGTCGGACGTGCTAATTGTCAAAGAACTGGAATATCTATAAGCATATTGTGATGAGGTGGGGGAGGTGTTGTCAAGGGCGGAGATCACCGGCGAGAACCCAACTGACCCACCCAAGCAAGCTTGGGTGGGGCACCCTCGAACTGGTGGGGTGGGCCAGCCCCCCTACGATCAAGCCGAGGCTTATGCTGAACTTTTGAAATACGGGAAGAAGGTGGGAGATCACGACGCTTAGGAATAGACATAAGACCGCTCCTGCGCTAATATGCGCTTGAGCGTGTCACATGGCCCGAGCTGGCATTCGGGCTTTTCTATTTCCGCAAAGGAGAACGCAACATGAAAACCGTACTGCCTTTAGTGGCCGGACTGCTATTGGGCGCAAGCCTGTTCCATGCGCCCGCTATAAAAGCCAAGTCCACCACCTCAACGCACATTTTCATTACCCCGGTTGGCATCACAGACCTGAAGTCCATTCCTGCCGATGTAGACGGATCACCAGTAGTCGGAATATCTTGCGTTCACAAGCCATTGCCAAAAGCCCCCGACGCCGCTGTCTGCTATGTGGCGGCAACGAATGACGCGAACTAGAAATAGAAACATCTTAGGGCCGATGCCACCTCCGGGCTTGTTCTATTTCCTAATTCCAGTTGCCGGATCAATTCCTTTCGCATGGCAAAGGTCGATGAGTGTTCCGATTGTAGGCTCGACATTGAGATACGGAATTGCGGTCACCAGTACAGAAAGCGCTGTATCGGGAATATAGCCACCAGTGCGCTCTTTCTTGCGAAAATAGAACTGCTCCCATGCGTAGTGATCTGCCGCTTGGAGTCCCGCATAGTCTTCTTTTCTTCTGTAAATCGGCGCTTCCGATCCCTCGCTTCTCATCAACTCTGTAAACTTCGCTTGCTCAAGATCACCCAACTCGAAAATGCACTGAACAGGCTCGCTTATACCAAAGTACTCCTCCCACTTATGAACCTTGGCGATGCACATACGAGCGGCGAGTGCGTAAGGGGGAATGACTTCACGCAGATTCAATAGGGAGCTTACCTCGTTATAGATGTTCATCGGCACCATGCATGTAATCCCGCAATTAACTACAGTTGCTTGGGCCATGCACAATCGCTGAAGAAACCTTTCCGCTTTCCCTGAATCTTTGACTATTTCTACGTAATCAGCGCGAGCACCGCGCTGTAGTGCGTATCTGGCAGGATTTCTGCGAGCCTCTACAAAATCTGCCATGTGAAAAGGAATCTTTAGATCGTATTCCTCATGTATCTGCTTCCAGTGGGATTCAAACACTCGCCACTGAATGTAACTTGCTATGTATCCCGCCATCACTAAGAAGGGCTGGTCAGGAGTCCCAGAAGCGTCGAAATAAGCACTGAACAGAGCCATCAATCTTCCCTTTGGATTCGGGCAATTCACAAACAGCGCCGCAGCCAAACGGTCAAGCGGATATGCGCCGTTGCAAAATGAGTCGGCCCACTCCGTAATGTTCTCATGTTCTGGGGATCGTAAACAGGTAGAGACTCCCATGATGGGAGTTGGTATTGACTTTGGCTAGCCTTCGGCGGCAAAGTCAAGCGTTTTACCAACTAAATCCTCATTTTGGTTAGCCTTGGTAATTATTGCCGTTACGGCGATTTTCTCGCTAAAATCTAGATGGCAAAGGGGTTGGAGGCAGAATCTAGAAAGCAAAGGATTTAGTGCTCAGTCTTCAGTCGTCAGTCCTGGGTCGCGCCGGGGCGCTTACGCCTGTCGGCTCGCGCGTGCACGCGGATGAGGCGGGCGCGGCGGAGCGGCGCTTGCTCGTCGGACGTGCTAATTGTCAAAGAACTGGAATATCTATAAGCATATTGTGATGAGGTGGGGGAGGTGTTGTCAAGGGCGGAGATCACCGGCGAGAACCCAACTGACCCACCCAAGCAAGCTTGGGTGGGGCACCCTCGAACTGGTGGGGTGGGCCAGCCCCCTCCACAGAGATTCCCTGGCAGCCGGATGACGGACAATGCGCGCTGTCGCCGAACTCGACCACGGCCCCGCTAAAGCTGGTGGAAGGCTGAATCGTGGTCTCCAAGATATAGTTGTTGGTGCCGAGGCTAGGGTTGCCTTTGGCAGTTCCGATGAGCTTGGTGTTGGCGGGCAAAACCCAGGCAATGGACGTGGTGATCGTGCCAGCGGGCAGCAGAATGACCGAAGGCTTGTTGACGTAAACCCCATTCTCCGACCACGGGCTGCCTATGGTGCACGTCAGGGCAGAGCCACTGATTCCGCGAGCGTCAATGACCGCCCCGGCGGACGGGTAAGTATTGCCGAACTTGCTTCTCAAGATGCCGTTGATCGTATCGCAGAAGTCTTTTCCTTGCGTGACGGGATTAAGAAACATGCTGGCGTCGATGAAGGCCCCGGAAAACCCACAGGAAGAGGATGTGCAATTCCCGTTTGAGTCGTAAACCGCATTATTGCCTTGGGCCGCCTGAGCTGCTGAGGATATCGAAAAGGAACACAAACAGGCAGAAACGACCGCCGCCGTAAACAAAGTCCGTGACAACCGCGCTGCATTCGTCATAACCCTCTCTCCTAGTTCCTGAAATCAAAGACCGCTTCGGATGAACTGCCATCCAAGTTATTGGACGTTTTGGGGGCTGATCTCAAACACGGTGCCGCAACCCCCTTGACATGCCTGACCGGTGCCACCCGTTGGTGTAGTGCTATAGAAGTTTCCCGCCTTGTCCTTGATCAGCGCGGATACCGGATAGTTTCCGTCCGGGGCGCCACGAAAGTTGTAAAGAACGCCGTACGCCCATCTCTTGCGCGAAGGCTTCAGTCTGAAAAATACGCCGTAATCCCGTCCAGCGCCAGCTGTTCCGAAGAGCGCTCCGGCCGAGTCGAAGGTTACGGGGCCCTGAGGGTTCCTGCCGTCATTACGGCCTTGAAAACTGTACAGTACGCTCTCGTTCCATCGTCCGTTCTGCTTTGACTCCGTCAGCTGGAAAACGACACCTAGGCCGTTTCCGCTTCCCCCACCCCCGCCCGTGCCATACAGCGACCCCTTAGCATCGAAGATCAATCCACCGTTGGGGCCAGCGCCGTCGTTCCCGTCTGTGAAGATATGGAGTTGTTTTTCTCCCCAGGCTCCGCCCTTTGTCTTTGGGGGAGCTAGCTTAAAGACCGTGCCACAGCCAAGGCTATAGTTAGTCTTGCACCCCTGGTCGCCGCCGGTTGAGGTTGCCCCGTAAATCGCACCTTTGGTGTCAAAAACCAATCCACCGTTGGGGGTGGCTCCGTCCGCACCGCCTGCGAAACTGTGCAGGACCTTTTCCGTCCACTTGCCGCCTTTCTGTTTTGGTGGCCTTAGCTCAAACACCGTCCCGCAATACTGATAGAGGGCGTTGCAGGTAGTTCCCTTGCCTCCACCGAATATCGTGGCCCCGTAAAGGTTGCCCGCCTTGTCGAATACCAGGTCGCCATCCGGCACGTACCCGTCGTTGCCGCCCTGGAAGCTGTAAAGCACCGTCTCCGTCCACGCGCCGCCCTTGGTCTGCGGCGGACTCAGCTCAAACACTGTCCCGCAGCCTTCCTTACTCCCAAGGAGCACACAGTCTCCCGTGCCGCCGTAGCCGGTGCTGCCGTACAAATTTCCCGCCTGGTCGATGACTAAGCCGCCGGGGCTGGAGCCATCGCCGTATTGGTAGCCCTGAAAGTTGTAAATCACGCTCTCTGTCCAACTGCCGCCCTTCTGAGCAGGTGGCGATAACTCGAACACCGTGCCGCACGGAAACCACCCCGTGCATGAGCCTGAGCCACCGCCCGAAGTTGCGCCGTACAAGTTGCCTTGTTGGTCGAAAACCACGCCACCGGCGGGTGTGGCGCCGTCCGAGCTGCCGCCCTGGAAGCTGTAGAGCACTTTCTCCTTCCACTCAGCCGAGGCGGGGAGAGCCCGCGGGGCAAGAAGCGAGAGTGCGAGCGCGACTCTTAGCAACGGTGATATGAAGCTCACGTTATCTCCTTATTCCGCATATCCCAACTCAAGCCAAAACCGGGCTTGAGTGGGCCACCCGCCACCCGGCTTTTCATGACACTCTCTCCTCTCCATGCCTGAATCCGAATTCCTTTCTAATAAGCCTCCTGTAGGCCACTTTCGCGGGGCTGCTAGGGGCTGACGTCGAAGACCGTTCCGCAGCCTCCCTGGCACGCTTGGCCCGTGCCGCCGAATTGGGTTGCGCCGTACAAGGTTTTCGTTTGGCGAAGGACCACTGCAAGGGGTCCCCATCCGTCCGGCGAGCCCTTGAAGCTGTAAAGGACGGCATAGGTCCACAGTCCGCCTTTGTGCTTTGGTGCCTTCATTCGGAAGAGGACGCCGCTGTAGTAAGCGCCGCTGCCCGCCGTACCGTAGAAGCCGCCCTGCAGATCAGGGATCAAACCGTAGGGGCCGGACCCGTCACGGTAATTCTGGAAATCATACAGCACATCCTCGATCCACTGGTGGCTCCCTCCGGGTCTTAGTCGAAACACAATGCCGTTTCCACCGCCAGCCGTCCCATAAAGCGCGCCCTTCGCATCGAGGACTAAACTGCCGTTCGGGCCGGCGCCGTCACTGCCGCCGGTGAAGACGTGCAGTTGTTCCTCTGTCCAAGCCCGGCCCTTCGTTCTTGGGGGAGCTAGCTTGAAGACCGTGCCACAGCCGACGCTATAGTTAGTCTTGCACCCCTGGTTACCGCCGGTTGAAGTTGCCCCGTAAATCGCACCCTTGCTATCGAAGGCCAGGCCACCGTCGGGGGTGGCTCCGTCGTTGCCGCCCGCGAAGCTGTGCAGCACTTTCTCCGTCCACTTGCCGTCTTTCTGTTTTGGTGGACTCAGCTCAAACACCGTCCCGCAATACTGATAGAGGGCATTGCAGGTAGTTCCCTTGCCTCCGCCGAATATCGCGTCCCCGTAAAGGTTGCCTGCCTTGTCGAATACCAGGTCGCCATCCGGCACGTACCCGTCATTGCCGCCCTGGAAGCTGTAAAGGATCGTCTCCGTCCACGCGCCGCCCTTGGTCTGCGGCGGACTCAGCTCGTACACCGTCCCGCAGCCTTCCTTGCTGCCAAGGAGCACACAGTCTCCCGTGCCGCCGTAGCCGGTTGAGCCGTACAGGTTTCCCGCCTGGTCGATGACTAAGCCGCCGGGGCTGGAGCCATCGCCGTATTGGTAGCCCTGAAAGTTGTAAATCACGCTCTCTGTCCAACTGCCGCCCTTCTGAGCAGGTGGCGATAACTCGAACA
>Ga0326728_10001293_pt1 | contig 89492 bp, 71 predicted proteins | sample MB3enrmetagenome_FD_207602 | JGI IMG/M metagenome (GOLD analysis project Ga0326728, IMG submission 207602) | Lab enriched peat soil microbial communities from McLean, Ithaca, NY, United States - MB31MN | ecosystem: Environmental > Terrestrial > Soil > Wetlands > Peat | place: USA: New York... | reverse complement strand
TGAACGCCTCTCCCGGCTTGGCTACAAAGTCGAGTTGTCACCGCTGAGTATCGCGCAACCGGCTGGCTAACAACGGCTTTCCCTTCAGCCAGGGGCATCCACATATTTTCAGAGGAGCCACGAGCGTGAGCGAGTGGTCAACAGCGAGCTCCGGCCCGCCGCCGCGCCCTATGCCCTTCAGAGATAATCTTCCCGGCAGGGGGTGAACACGTCGATCACCCGCGAGGGCTCGATCGCCGAGGCCTGGTGCTCGACGCCGCCGCGCACCACGAAACTGTCGCCGGCGCGCACCTCGAACGTGCCTCCGCCGGCCTTCACCAGCAGATGTCCGGAGACCACCCAGGCAATCTGGTCGTGCGGGTGGCTGTGCGCCGCGCCCACCCAGCCTTTCTCCATGCGGTGCTCGGCGAGGAACAGCTTGTCGTTGTAAGCGCCCACGAATCGTGTGAGACCCGGCTCGGGGTGCGTCGCCAGCGCGTCCGCTGCCGCGACGAATGAGACGTCCGGATTAGCGCCGCGCGGTTCCATCTACTTTCTGCTCGCCTCCAGGCCGGAGCCGCCGCCCCCGAAACCCGGCTGCACGTTCACCACGCCGAACTGCCGGTCCTCCACTTCGCGGTGGGCGGCCATGGCCCACAGGAAGGTGATGCAATGACCCGGCACGGACACGTTTGGATGGTAGCCGGCGGGCATGAGAACGGCATCTCCATCGCGCACCACGGTCACCAGCTCGGGGTAGCGCGTGTCGTTGTAGACCATCTGAATGGCGAACGCAGGCTCGGGCATGTCGAAATACACGTACATCTCTTCGAGCATTTCCGCGTGCTCGTGAGGCGGCCAACTGGTCCAGTTTCCCGGCTCGGAGACGGTGAAGCCGGCCACCAGCCTTCCTGCCTGCACGTTCTTCCCGAAGACGATGTTGACGGTGCGGCGCGCGTTCGCGCCACCGGTGGCGAAGCGAAGCGCAGGGTCGTTCGAGATCTCCGCGTGCCGGACCACCTGCAGCGGGTACCGCCCGTCCACATCGGCCGAGAACTCGGCGAGGTCGGCGTCGCCGCCGCTGCTCACGCGCACCGAACAGCGGGCGGGAATGTAGATGCCGTCGTACTGTACGAGATCGAACTCCTGGCCATCCACGGTGACGCGCGCGGACCCGGAAAGAACAATCAGGCCCGTTTCGCGGTGCTTTGTCTCCAGCGAGACGGATGGCGCTCCGTTCCCGAGAATGATCCGCCCGTACGAAAGATGACGATTGGTGCTGTTCTCCGGTGTCACGGAAATGTGCCGTCCGGACCGGGAATTCGTCTTCCGGAAGACCATCGTTTGCGTTGGGTTTTGTGCCGCGGGTGTACTCATGGCACCTCCAGCGTGGCGTTCGCGCGGCGGCGGAGTCAACCCGGATTTGCTGAACGCACGTTTAAGCGATGCTCAACAATCGCCGCGCACATCCTTCACATCCTCTCAACGATCCCTTCAGCTATTTCGATTTGACAGCGCAACGGCGTATTCTGCATAGTGCAAGAGGAATCCGGGCCGCTCCCGGATCGAGCGAGGGGGTTCCATGTCCGAACGAGATTCTGTCGCGCGCCGCTCCGCCAACCGCCGCGAGTTTCTCCGCCTCGGTGGAGGACTGATGGGCATGGCCGGCTGGTCGCGCCTGCACGCCGCGCCCACCGCCGGCTGGGACGAGATGCCGCGGATACTGGCGCGGATCAAACCGCCGGTCTTCCCGGAGCGGCAGTTCGATGTAACCCGCTACGGAGCCGGCTCCGACGGCAAGGTTGACTGCACCGCCGCCATCGCACAGGCCATTGCCGAATGCCATGCCGCGGGCGGAGGCGCCGTGACCTTCCCCGCCGGGGCGTTCTTCACCGGCCCCATTCATCTGAAGAGCAACGTGAACCTCCACGTTTCGGCGGACGCCACGCTGCTGTTCACTCGCGACACCGGCCGCTATCTTCCGACCGTCTACACGCGCTGGGAAGGGGTGGAGTGCATGAATTACTCCGCTTTGATTTATGCGGACGGACAGGAGAATATCGCCGTCACCGGCGCCGGAACCATCGACGGGCAGGCGGATTGCGAGCATTGGTGGCCCTGGAAGGGGCGCGCCAATTGCGGCTGGCGCCAGGGCCTTCCCAATCAGCAGAAGGCGCGCGACAGACTCTTCGCCATGGGCGCGAAGGACGTGCCGCTGGGCGAGCGCGTTTTCGGCGAGGGCGACTATCTTCGGCCAAACTGCATCCAGGTATGCCACTCCAGAAACGTTCTCATCGAGGGCGTCACCATCAGGAACTCGCCGATGTTCGAAGTCAACCCGGTTCTGTGCACCAACGTGACCGTGCGCGGCCTGAAGATCGCGAGTCACGGGCCCAACAACGACGGTTGCGATCCGGACTCCTGCACCGACGTGCTGGTCGAAAACTGCTCGTTCGAAACCGGGGACGATTGCATTGCCATCAAGGCCGGGCGTAACCGCGACGGGCGGCGCGTCGGTGTGCCGTCGCAGAACATCGTTATCCGTGGTTGCCAGATGAAGGACGGTCATGGCGCGCTGACCGTCGGCAGCGAAATGTCCGGGAGCGTGCGCAACGTCTTCGTCGAGAATTGCCGGTTGAACAGTCCCAACCTCAATCAGGCGCTGCGATTCAAAACCAACGCCATGCGTGGCGGCGCCATCGAGCACATCTTCTTCCGGAACATCGCCATCGGGCAGGTTTCCGATGCCGTGCTGCAGATCGATTTTCAATACGAGGAGGGCGAGAACGGTCCCGAGCGCCCGGTGGTCGACGACATCGACATCCGCAACGTCACCTGCGAGAAGAGCGAGTACGCGCTGCAACTCCGCGGATTCCGTTCCTCGCCGATCCGCGATGTCCGTTTGGAGAACTGCACTTTCAACCAGATTGCCCGGCCGAACGTGGTGGAGCACGTGGAAGGATTGAAGCTGACCAACGTGACCATCAACGGCAAGCCTGCCACGGCTTGAAATAACGGCTGGAGCCCCACAGGCTGAAGCCTGTGCCACCATGTGCAGACAAGCTTCCGAGGTGGCACAGACTTTAGTCTGTGGAGGCCAGCCCGACCCTCGTGTCGTCCAAAGGAGCGAGCCTTATCGGCTCTCCACCTTCACCACGAAGTAAGTGAATGTGTGGCCGGGCTCCACCAGCAACTGGTGCGGCACGCCCGCCGGAATATGCACGATGTCACCCGCTGCCAGGCGATGCCGCTCGCCACCCGTGATGGACGTGCCTCGCACCTCGCCCGGCGCGGTGGTCTTCCGATCCACGATCTCGCCGCCCACCACCAGGGTCGCCTCGCCCTCCTGCACCACGAAGAAATCGACCATCTTCTCGTGCAACTCCGCGCCGCCCGGACCTTCGCGGTGGCCCAGCATGGCCCGATGGTTCCCGTAATCGGCCAGCGTCTCGCTCGCCGATTTGTCCGCGCCCAGGCGTTGCGTTAGTTGCGCGGCGTGCGCGCGGAGGTCCGCCGCCGTCCAGATTGCGAATCCCTGGGGATCGCCCGTTGCCGACAATAACAACGCAACCGGAATAGCCAATAAAGCGAGTCGTATCATAGTCACCTTCCCATCCATCCGCCATCCACCGTAAGCACGGTGCCGTTCACGTAATCGGAAGCCGCCGACGCCAGGAAAACCACCGCGCCCGTCAGGTCCGCCGCTTCCCCCCAGCGGCCGGCAGGAATGCGCGCCAGGATGGTGGAACTCCGTGCCTCATCGGCGCGCAGGGCCGCGGTGTTGTCCGTCGCGATGTATCCCGGCGCGATGGCGTTCACCTGCACGTTACGTCCCGCCCATTCGTTGGATAGCGCTTTCGTCAACTGCGCCACGCCGCCTTTGGCCGCAGCATACCCGGGCACCAGTATGCCGCCCTGAAAGCTGAGCAGCGAAGCCGTGAATATGATCTTCCCCCGGCCGCGCGCCAGCATGTCGCGCCCGAATTCGCGCGCCAGCACCCATTGCGCGTTCAGGTCGATCTCAATGATCCTGTCCCAGTATTCGTCGGGATGCTCCTCCGCCGGTTTGCGGAGAATCGCTCCGCCATTGTTCACGAGGATGTCCACCGGGGGGCACTCGCCCTTCACCTTCGCGATAAACGCGTACACCTCCGCGCGATTCGCCAGATCGAAGCGGTAACCCCAAAACCGCCGGCCGCGCGCCGTCACTTCCCGTTCCACGGCGCTGCCCGGCGTCTCCAGGTCCACGCTCGCCCCCACGATATCCGCGCCCGCTTCCGCCAGCGCCACCGCCAGAGCTTTGCCGATGCCGCGGCACGCTCCGGTAACCAGCGCGGTCCTGCCGTCCAGTTTGAAATGATCGAGAATCATCGAAGCCTCATCGCCTCCTCAATGCGCGCGCACACCGCCTTCAACTCCGGCGCGAGTGCTCTTGCGCGGGACCTGTCCATGCGATACTCCGGACCCGAGACGCTGAGCGCCGCCAGCGTCCTGCCTGCGCACAACGCGTTGCTTGAGGCGGCTCGAAGTGAAGTTCCAGTGCCTCCTTCAGATTGGCAAGGGCCTCCACACCGTTGCAGCGAACGGTCGTTTCACGTTCTCTCACGCCAAGGTCACTTCAACAGCACATCGGCCGACGATTCCACGCCATCCACCTCGTGCAGGGTCAGGGTCATTTTGCGCGACTTCTGCGCCTCGGCCAGCGGGACCTCGAAGCGCACCGCCACCATGCGGTCGAACATCTCTCGCGGCCGGATCTGATCGCGGATGGTCAGCACCGGGTTGTACTGGCTGCCGAGAAAGCGATTGAACTGGAGCATTTGCGGCACGTCGGCGCGAGCGATCACCTGGCCATCCACGGTCTCGCCGTTCCCGAGCGTCAGCGTGGCGCTGACGTCGCCGACCACGAAGCGCACATCGGAGACATTGGCGACGCGGAAGTCGGTAACCACGGCGGTGTTGTTCTCGTCGAGCGCACCCACGCGCGGCTTCACCAGCTTCCACTCGAGCGCCAGATGCGCGCCCCTGTTGCCGGTGAGGATGACGCCGACCACGACGGCCATCACGGCGACGCCGATGAGGACGGGAATCAGGAGCCGTTTGTCCACGTACGTCCTATTCTATGCGGTTGGGACGGCGGGCAGTGCGGCCAGCGCGTCCGCCAGGTCCGCGTGGTTGTAGTCCTGGTCCACCAGTTTGCCGGCGAAGTAGTCGGTGTAGGCCTGCATGTCGAAATGGCCGTGGCCGGAGAGGTTGAAGAGAATGACGCGGCTGCGGCCCTCCTCGCGGGCGCGCAGGGCTTCGTCGACGGCCACCGCCACGGCGTGCGTGGATTCGGGCGCGGGCACGATGCCTTCGGTGCGCGCGAACTGCACGCCCGCCTCGAAGCAGCGCAGTTGCGGCACGGCCCGCGCTTCGATGAGGCCCAGCTCCTTGAGATGGCTGACCAGCGGCGACATGCCGTGATAGCGCAGGCCGCCAGCGTGGAATCCGGGCGGCGTGAAGGAGGAGCCGAGCGTGTGCATCTTCACCAGCGGCGTGAGGTGCGCGGTGTCGCCGAAATCGTAGGCGTAGTTGCCGCGGGTGAGGCTCGGGCAGGCCGCCGGTTCCACCGCGATGACGCGGGCGCGTTGTCCGCCGCGCAACTGCGCGCCGAGGAAGGGAAAACTGATGCCGGCGAAATTCGAGCCCCCGCCCGCGCAGCCGACGATGATGTCCGGATAGTCGTCGGCCATCTCCAGTTGCTTCATCGCTTCCTGGCCGATGACGGTCTGGTGCAGCAGCACGTGGTTCAGCACCGAGCCCAGCGAGTACTTGGTGTCCTCGCGGCCGGCCGCCACTTCGACGGCTTCGGAAATGGCGATGCCCAGGCTGCCGGGATGATCGGGGTGCTTCGCCAGAATGGCCCGGCCCGATTCGGTTTCGACGGAGGGAGAGGCCACGCAACGCGCGCCGTAGAGCTCCATCAGCGCGCGGCGATAGGGCTTCTGATCGTAGGAGACGCGCACCATGAAGACCTGCACGTGGATGCCGAACAGCGCTCCGGCGAACGCCAGCGACGATCCCCACTGGCCCGCGCCCGTTTCCGTGGCGATGCGCGAGATGCCCGCCTCCTTGTTATAGAAAGCCTGGGCCACCGCGGTGTTGGGCTTGTGACTGCCGGCCGGGCTGACGCCTTCATATTTGTAGTAGATCTTTGCCGGCGTATCCAGCGCCTGTTCCAGCCGCCGCGCGCGATGCAGCGGGCTGGGCCGCCACTGCCGATAAACGTCGCGGACGGGCTGTGGAATCTCCACGTGCCGTTCCGTCGACACCTCCTGCAGGATGAGCGACATGGGAAACAGCGGCGCCAGATCGCCCGGGCCGATTGGCTGGAGCGTGCCCGGATGCAACACTGGCGGAGGCGGTGCGGGCAGGTCGGCGACAATGTTGTACCAGAACTTCGGCGTATGTTCTTCGTCAAGAATGAAGCGGACGGCGTTGGACATGAGACCTCGATTTGGTGGAACACGTCACCGGAGGTGGCCATGCCCCGTAGTAGAGATTAAGTATTGAGTTTACATCGGCGGAGGCGGGCGGTGTTGGGGGGTGGGGTCTTACCTGCTTCAGCTTCCCGCGAAAGTTGCCGTGTGCCGGAGCTTCTCCCGTGTCCGTGGGGCCTGCGCCACCCTCAGACCCCGGTGCCGGCCGTCTCCGGCGCGGACATGTACTCGTCCATGACGCTGAGCAGATGGGACGGGTGGACGGGCTTGGATATGTAGCCGTTCATGCCCGCGCTCAGGCACTTCTCGCGATCTCCGTTCATGGCGTGCGCGGTCATGGCCAGAATCGGCAGGTTCTGCCATTTCGGGTTCAGGCGAATTCGGCGGGTAGCTTCGAGGCCATCCATCACCGGCATCTGGACGTCCATGATCACCAACCGGTAACGGTCGTCACGTTCGAGCAGCTCTAGGGCCTCGACGCCGTTGTTGGCCAGTTCCACGGTAAAGCCGCGCTTCCGCAGCACCGTGGTCACCACCTTCTGATTCACCTGGTTGTCTTCCACCACCAGCACGCGCACGGGCGCCCCATTACGGGATTCCTTCGCGTCGCGGCCCGCGGCGGAGGCTGGCGCGCTCGCCGGCGCCGGCGGCGGGGCCGTGCAGCGCAGGTTCACCGTGAACGTGCTGCCTTTGCCGGGCTTGCTCTCGACGCTGATCTCGCCGCAGTGCATCTCCACCAGTCTGCGGGTGATGGCCAGTCCCAGTCCGGTGCCTCCGAACTTGCGGCTGACGCTGCCATCCACCTGCGTGAACTTCTCGAAGATCAGCGGGAGCTTCTCGGCCGGGATCCCGATACCCGTATCCTCGACGACGAAGCGGATCAGAATCTCTTCGCCGGCGGAGGGCGTGGCGTCCAGGGTTACCCGAACGTGGCCCTGTACGGTGAACTTGATCCCGTTACTCAACAGATTGGCGAAGATCTGCCGCAAGCGCAGAGGATCCCCCACCACCTCCTCGGGAACCGCCGGCGATACCTGGCACACCAGATCGATTCCCGCCTCGTCGGCCTTGGGCTGGAACGAACGCACGCAATCCTGCAGAACGATGCGGACATCGAAGGGAATCTTCTCCAGCCCCATCCTTCCCGACTCGATCCGGGAAAGATCGAGGATATCGTTCAGCAGGGCCAGCAGCGAATAGGCGCAGCGTTGCGCCGTCTCGAGCTGATCGCGATGCTCCTCCGGCATCTCGCTCTCCAGCGTCACGTCCAGCATGCCCAGGATGCCGGCCATGGGCGTGCGCAGCTCGTGCGACATGTTCGCCAGGAACTCGCTCTTGGCCTCGTTGGCCGCCTGCGCCCGCAGCATGGCCTCTTCCAGTTCTTCGGTGCGTTGCCGAATGCGCTTCTCCAGCAGCTCCTGATGCCGGCGGATCTCGCCCTGAGAGGAGGTCAGCGCCTCGATCATCTGATTGAAGCTCTCTCCCAGGTATTCGATCTCGTCCCCGGTGCGGCTGACCTGGATTGGCTCCAGCTTGCCCTTGCGCACGGCCGTCATACCCTGCTGCAGGTACCGCAACGGGCGGCCCAGCACGCGGATGGTGAACAGCGAAATCACCGCCGCCACCACCAGCACTACGCCGCACTCCAGCAACGCCTTGGTAACGCTCAGGGTGCCCTGATGCAGGTCATACGCGAGCGTCGCCGCGACCACCCAGAGTAACAGCACGCCGGTGAAAGCGGTGAAGCGCGTGGATAAGGACTGGAATGGCTTCCGGCGAGAGCCTTTCATCTCGCCAGTCGTGAGCTGGCGCACACTCATTTCATCGACCCAGGTGCGCCGAAGTACTATAAGCAAATCCGCTTAAGCGACGTTCGGTTGCTGTTTAGTTCCCCGGTACCATTACGGCCGGAACACGAGCGATTTGCTAGACTTGTGACCGAATGGAGCGCCTCGCCACCACGCTCTGCGGGATCGCGTTGCGCAACCCGGTGCTGGCGGCTTCGGGAACGTTCGGCTACGGTGTCGAGTTCGCCAGACTGGTGGATCTGGACCGGATTGGCGGCCTCGTGGTGAAGGGCTTGTCGCGCCAGCCGATGGCCGGCAATCCGCCGCCGCGCCTGTGGGAAACCGCCGCCGGCATGATCAACTCGGTGGGCCTGCAGAACATCGGGGTGCGGGCTTTCATTCGCGACAAGCTGCCCGAACTGCGGCGATTTCGCACCGCCGTGATCGCCAACGTCTTCGGGTACGCGCCGGAGGACTACGCGGAAGTGATCCGCGCGCTGGAGGACGCCGAGGGCGTTGCCGCGTACGAGCTGAACGTCTCCTGTCCCAACACGCACGCCGGCGGCATCTTCTTTTCGAGCGATCCCGCGCTGCTCGCCGCTCTGGTAGGCAGCGTGCGCCCGCTGGCGCGGCGGCCACTCATTGTCAAACTCTCGCCGAACGTGTCGCGCATCGAACCGCTGGCGGTGGCCGCCGAAGAAGCGGGCGCGGACGCGATAAGCCTGGTCAACACGTTCATCGCGCTGGCGATTGACGCGAGCACCCGCCGGCCGCGCATCGGAGCGGGGTTTGGCGGACTCTCCGGCCCGGCCATCAAACCGATCGCGCTGCGCATGGTGTACGAGACCGCCCAGGCCGTGCGCATCCCGGTGATCGGCCTCGGGGGAATCCGCACCGGCGTGGACGCCGCGGAGTTTCTCATCGCCGGCGCGTCGGCGGTGGAGGTGGGCACCATGAATTTCGCCGATCCGCGCGCGCCGCTGCGCATCGCCCGCGAGCTGGACCGCTTCGTCGCCGGCGAGCGCCTGGCCTCGGTCACGGCTCTTGTGGGAAGCTTGCAGATGAAGCATGAGCACGAAGAGGATCGTATCCACGCCGGAGGCGCCGAAGGCGATCGGCCCGTACTCCCAGGCCGTAGTTCATGACGGCATCGTCTACCTGAGCGGCCAGATCGCCATCGAACCGGCCACCAACCAACTGATCGAAGGGGACGTGGTGGCGCAGACGCATCGCGTCCTCGGCAACCTGAAGGCGGTGCTGGAAGCGGCCGGGTCGTCGCTTGGCGCGGTGCTGCGCACCACCGTTTTCCTGAAGGACATGGCCGACTTCCCGAAGATGAACGAAGTCTACGGGCAGTACTTCAACGCCGACCCGCCGGCGCGCTCCACCGTGCAGGCTGCCAGGCTGCCGCGCGATGTCGCGGTGGAGATCGATGCGATTGCCGCGGTGACCTGAGGGGCGGCATCCGGAGGCGGACCGAGGGTCCGCCGCAGCGTCGACCAGGGGCGAAGCCGCGCAGGTCTTGACCTCGGTTGTCCCGGCTGGACGGTCTTGTCCCTCGATAAGGTCTGCTCTGATCTTCGCCCCTGGCCGCGGGGATAAGGTCTGCAATCCGTCTTCGCTGGTGGTCGGCGCTGCCCCACGGCCTCAGTGCGGAACCGGCTCGGGCTCGCAGGCTTTCTCGGAAAGCTGGCCCAGCAGGCATTCCCCCGCTTTCTCGCACGAAGTACACCGCTGCTTGCCTTCCTTTTCGGCATGCACCTCCAGCAGTTCCTTCATGTTCTCGAAGATGTAGTTGGGCGAGCGGTCACCGGAGATGAGGTGGTAGTTGCGATCCTGATACCAGGCCAGCACCGGCCGGGTCACTTCGTCGTAGGTCTGCAGACGCTCGGTGAACGTCTCCTCGGTGTCGTCCTTGCGCTGGATCAGCGCCGTTCCGCAGTCGTCGCAGATGCCGGGGACCTTCGAGGGCTGATGCAGGATGTTGTAAATCCGCCCGCACTTCGGACAAGTCCGGCGCGAGGTGGTTCGGGCGATCAGCGCCGCGTAGGGAACGTCGAGGTGAAAGATTACCGGACAAGGCAGGTTGCGTTCCTTGAGCAGGCAATCGAGAAACTCCGCCTGCTGCACGGTGCGCGGGTAACCGTCGAGCATGAAGCCGTTGGCGCAGTCGGGCCGGGAAATGCGCACGGCCAGCATCTGGTTGATCAGGTGATCGCTCACCAGCCCGCCGGCGAGCATGATCTCCTGCGCCGCCTTGCCGAGGTCGCTGCCGGACTGCACTTCCGCCCGCAGCATTTCTCCCGTCGAAATGGACGGGATGTGAAGCCAATCAGAGATGAGCCGCGCCTGGGTGCCTTTGCCGGAACCGGGCGGGCCGAATAATAAGATTACCAAGGGAATTAGTCTCCGCTGATTTCAACCTACCTGCTTCGCCGGAGCAAAGCAACCGGGACAAATGGGGACTGTCCCGGTCGGATTTCGCATGGATTGCGGGCCGGCGTGTGGGGCAGCGGCGTGCGCTCCGGCGGTGTCTCACGCCGCCTTGGCCCGGAGGCGGACCGAGGGTCCGCCGCAGCGCACGGCGCTGCCCCACACGCTTAGGTGGCCGCCACCGCCTGGACGCGACGCAGCGCGGCGGGCCGTTTCCACAGGTATGAGCTGGCGAAGACGGCGGTGGCGATCCATCCGATCCATTCGAGTTTCATGTGCGCTCCGTTTCCTTCAGACCACCGCTTCCATGGCCGGGGGCGCGGCGCTGCAAATGGTCAGCGAGTCGGTTCGCACCTTGTCCCACTCCTGCAAGAGGAGCCCGTGCGCTTCGAAGAAGGCGCGGATGCGCATGGAGTCCCACCCGGCGATGTCTTCGAGAATGGGCACCAGAACGCTGAGGGCATCCTCGCTCAGAATGGTCCGGCTGGCGATGGGCGTGATGTAGCGGTTTTCCGAGACCGCGATGGTGAGCCCGGAGAGACGATTGACGTGCAGCATCACGTGCACGTCCGAGCTGCCGTCGCCCACGTACACGATGCGGTCGTGACCGATGCGCAGATGGTTGCGCAGCTCCTCCACCACGGCCACCTTTCCATAGCCCGCGGGCACGCGCACGATGGATTCGATCTCCCCGGTGCCGGCGTGGTAGCGAAAGCGCGTGCCGTAGATGCGATCGGCGGGCACGATGCCCTCCAGCGCGGATTGAATCACCTCTTCGGGCGCGGCCGAGACCACGTAGAACGAGAAGTGGTTGCCGTCGAGGTTTTCGATCAGTTGCGACAGCAGGCGGATGTTCTGTTTGAGGCGGATGCGCTTGCCGGCGGCGACGAGGTGCTCGCGGCGGACGCGGCGGTACTCGGGGTCGTGCAGCAGCAGATAGGCCAGTTCCCCGCCCTGCTGCACCATGTGGATGCGGGACAGTCCGGCGATGCGTTCCTCGAAGCCGGACACGCCCAGCAGGTCGCTGAGCACGATTCCGGAATCGTTGAAACTCAGGGTTTGATCGAAATCGCTGACCAGCAGGAATTCCCTGGCAATTCGTCCGTTGTCTTGTTCCATACACTCCTCCTGATTCGGTCTTTTGATTGCGCTCGGAACGTGGCGACGGGCAGTTTGCGAAGGCTTCGGTGCCGTGGGAACCGGCTGGCTTGGCCGGTTGAAGCAGTGGATACCAGTATAGCAAGGTGGCCGGCCTGGGAATTGGGTTCTTCCGAAAATACGATGCGCATAACCTGTTTTCAATCACTTGCGAGGGCTCCTCTGATCGGCTGGGACAAAGGCGCCGTTGCGGCATTTTCATGGGCGGGGATGAACGGTCCCGCTCATGGGCGGTTTCGTTTTGCAGTACGGCCTCGGGCGGGAATTGGGTTCGTTTCGTCGCACGGTCTGGTGGCGAGGGAATTGGGTTCGTTTCGTCGTCCGGGGAGTGGGTTCTTTTGGGGCCTGTTTTCAATCAGTTGCGTGGGTTGCGGGCCTCGGTGGCGATGGCAGCCTGAAAGATCCTGCTCATAAGTGTTTCGTTTCCTTGACACAGGAATTGGGTTCGTTTTGTCGTGGAGGATCACGGGTGGCGGGGGGCCTTTCGTGTGAGGATTGCGGAGAGGCCGCGGCGTGGGAGTGCGCATTGCGCCCTGACGATAGCATGGGGCGGGCGGTATGTCCGAGATGCGATGAGGGGAACTGTTGTGTAATGTGGTGTTTCGCTTGATTTAGTTGTTGGGAACGCCAGCGGGGGGGAAGGCCTTGCAGGATTTTGCTGGCAGGTTCGGAGTAGTCAGCCCTCATCAAGAGCCACGTGGAGCAGCAGGGGCCCTCCCAGAACGCGTTTGAACAGCGAGCGGCAGAAGTCGGAGACGCCGACAGACCGTCAGGGTGGATTGGTGGATGCAGGCGCGTTTAGAATTCCCTACCATCCCGGCTCGACATTGGAGTTCGCGGGAGCAGTGCGGTGGGAGTGATTTGGCTGGTAAGTAGAACTTACTACGCAATTCTCAGTAGATCTGAAGATGGAGGCGCTGGATGGGACCAACTGTGCTAACCTCCTCTTGCGCTTATGGCATTATAGATTAACTTATCTTAATTATTGACAATCATAAGTTTGACGCAGTATTCTATTGACCTAGTGCCAAACGGACCAATGTCGTGAACGGGGTCGAGGCCTTCGGATGGGGATGCGCGGGCAGCGCTGCCAGTGAGATTGTCTCGTCTTGTGCGGCTATTCGCCGGGACAGGGCTTCTCGCTTGCCACAGCTCTATCGAAGGCCCGCCTTTCTCATCGGAAGGGCTCTTTTGACTCTCGTCGCGGGGGCGCTGACCGCAGCGTGGGGCATCTCGCAGCCGATCCAGGGATTCGCGCTGGGTGCAGCAACCCCGCGGATAATCCGAGAACTTGAACGCCTGCGCTTCGGCCTTTCGGATCGGGAGGACTAGCTGAACCAGTTTGGGAGGTCGCCGAAGCGAAAACGCCATGCTGAAACAACCGCCTCATCCGGGCAAGATACTCCAGAACGAATACTTCGTGCCCCGCGGTCTCACGATAACGGAGGCGGCGAAGCGTATAGGAGTCACCCGGCAAGCCCTCAACAATGTCCTTAGCGGACGGGCCGGTGTGTCCGCGAAGATGACGGTACGGCTGGCAGGCCTCCTGGACATTAGTCCCGGAACCATTCAACAGTGGCAAAAGGACTTTGAGCTGCACGAGACCCGCGTTAACCGCGCGAGGCGCAGCCGCGGTCGGAATGATCCCTGCTTCATCACAAGCTCTGATCTTGTCGCGTGGGCCCAGGCGATCGATGCTCGTTACTCGCTGCCTCAACTGACCCGCATGCTCGTCCGTGCCGCGGTCGGCACAGGGGCTGCGGCGAGTTTTCCCACGGCTGAGGACGCACAGAGCGCAGGCTGGGACGGATTAGTTGAGAACTCAGTTCGGAATGCGTACGTTCCGATGGGCAAGTCGGGTTGGGAACTGAGCACCGAATCAAACCCACGAGCCAAGGCCGACTCGGATTACGCGAAACGTAAAGACCACCCGGACGGTGTCGATCCTCAAACCACGACGTTCGTTGCCGTGAGCGCGCGCAAGTGGGCGCAGAGACGGGCATGGGCGGCCGAAAAGAAGGCGGAGAAGTTTTGGGCGAATGTGCTCGCCTACGACGCAGTGGATCTCGAGCAGTGGCTTGAGCTCTGCCCTGAGGTCGCAATTTGGTTCGCGACCCGGGTCGGCCTTAGGCCGCTCGGCGTGCAATCATTGGAGTCGTTTTGGAACGAGTTTAGCCTCTCGACGAACCCGGAGATAACGCCAGCCCTTCTCCTGGCAGGACGGACACCCGAGGCCGAGAAGCTCGGGCGGTGGCTGGAGTCGGGGACTGGAGTATTCCGCATACTGGCGGACTCCGCGGATGAAGCGCTGGCTTTTGTGGCGGCCGTCTGCCTGACGCGCGAGGAGACGTTCAGGCTACGGGTTCGCGAGACAATCGTCGCAACCGACATTGAGCAGGTTCGACAGCTTATGTCCGTGCAGCACCAGCTCACCATTGGATGGCGCATTGAGGATCCCTTGCCGCTCGGCATCCTCGTCGATCAAGGGCACCGCGCGATTCTGCCCCTGGGGCGAAGCTCGGTGCTCGTCGAGAGTCCCGACATCGAGCTATCCAGACTGGGGCGAAGCCAGTTTGTCGCGGCCATCAAACAGTCACTATCGTCGCTTGAAAGAAACGAGGACCAAAGGTGGGAGGAAGAAGCGAATCGCAGAGCGCGGATGAGCGGGAGAAGCATCACCGTATATCGCGGACTCTTCTCACGCGCAGGAGCGGCCCGGACGCCGGCGTGGGCGACCATGGAACACGCCGACGAACTGGTTCCTGTAGTGCTGGCCAATAGCTGGAACGAAGCGAACGAAGCGGATCGGACGGCCCTGGCGAAACTCGCCGGAAGCGACTACGAACGCATCGGCCGGGCGGTGACACGTTGGAGGACTCAGACCGATGCGCTGGTTCGCCGGATCGGCGAGACATGGATACTGAGCGCCCCTCTCTATGCTTGGTCGCTGATGCACCGGTATGTCGGGAGTACCAGCCTGCAGCGCTTCCGGGACGTCGCCGTCGAGGTTTTGGGCGAGGCCGATCCCACGTTGGACGTTGAGCCGAGTAAGCGGTGGCTCGCCGGTCTTCGCGGCAAGCAGTTTCGGCACTCCAACGCTCTGCGCGAGGGGTTGGCGGAGAGTCTGATCTTGCTTGCCGTCGTGACTGAAGAGGCTCTCCGCCCCACGTTTCCCAAGGCCGACCTTGTCTCCTATCAGATCGTGAGCGAGCTACTCGGGAACAAATCGAATCGGACGCGTTGGGCCTCGTTATCGGGACTGCTGCCGCGCTTGGCAGAGGCAGCCCCCGAAGCCCTTCTTGCGGCTCTGGAAGACGACCTTACGAGTGAATGTCCCGGCGTCGTGTCGCTTTTCGAAGAGGAAGGAGGTCCATTCGGCGGCGGTGCTCGCCATCCGCACCTCCTCTGGGCGCTCGAAATGCTCTCGTGGTTTCCGGACTATTTGCCTCGCACCACCGAAGTGCTAGCGAAACTCGACGAAGTTGCCCGTCAGATCCAGATCAAGATCGTGAATCGTCCGAGTAACAGCCTGAGCGAGATCTTCTGCACGTGGCATCGGAACACCGCGGGTTCCCTCGAAGACAGACTCGACGCCATCGATCAGTTGCTGCGGCGGCATCCGAAGACCGCCTGGGAACTGCTATTGACACTCCTTCCTAAGTTCCACGGCGTCTCCGGTAACACGGCGGAGCCGCGCTGGCGGCCAAAGCCAGAGATCACTCCGGTGACTTACGGCGAGATCTGGCGGGCGAACGACGAGATCATAGGCCGCACCCTCAACTGCGCCGGCGGCGATGCAACAAAGCTGTCTGCACTGATATCCGAAATCGGATCGTGGTCGCCGGAACAGCGGCTACAACTGATCCGGCAAGTTGAGACGTTCGCCGAAGCGTCCGACGATATCGAGCAGCGAGGTCAACTCTGGCACACGCTTCGACAATTCCTAGCGCTGCACCGAGCTCACAGTGATGCGGATTGGGCGCTCCCGGAAGCCGAGTTACGTCCCTTCGACCATCTGATGTCGATGCTGGAACCTACTGCGCTCTGGGAAAACAGCCTCTGGCTATTTGATCGGGAACTGCCCGACTTGCCTACCACCTGGACGAGGTCCATCGAGGAGTTACAGCGCGACGCCGATAGTAAGCGTCAGAAGGTGGTAACCGAGGTTTTCCTTCAGGAGCGCTTGGATGGTATTCTGAGCTTTGCGCGGAGGGTCAAAATGCCACGGCTTGTGGGTGTCGCCGCAGCCGAGGGCATCAGCGACGTTTCGACCGACGCGCAGATTCTGGAACAGGCATTGGCGGCTGATGAAGACGCAATACGAAAGTTCGCGTGGGCTTTCGCCTGGCGGCGCAGGATGCTCAATGGACAAGAGTGGTCCGACGGCATTCTGAACTCGCCAGCCTTCGGGGGCTGGCCGCCTGAAAAGAAAGCCGAGTTCTGCCTGGCACTACCCGAGGAACCGTCCACGTGGCAAACCGTGGCGCAGCTCGGTCCAGCGGTTGAAGGCACGTACTGGCGCGGAGCATGGGCAGTCATCGCCTCTCTGCGCGACAGAGAAGCGGAACTGGCGATCGCCAAGCTTCTCCAGTTCGGGCGTGGAGTCCGCGCGCTGGAGCGGGCGGGAGCTCATCCGGAAAAGTTGTCTAGCGCCACCTTGATAGGGGTCCTTGAGGGGGCGCTCTTGGAGCTTGGGCGGGTGCAGGGTCTTTCGGACGGAGTGATGCTGCAGTATTATCTTGAGCAGATTCTTGAAAAACTCCGGGGAAGCAGCGAGGTAACCGACGAGACCTTGGGAAGGCTGGAATGGCATTACTTGCCACTCCTTCGTCACGGGACGATTCCAAAAACGTTGCACCGCTACCTGAAGCGTGATCCGGCGTTCTTTGCAACCGTCATTTCGCAGGCCTTCAAATCGGAGGGCGACGCAGATGTCGATCCGCCCGACGAGGGGATTCCCGAAGAACAACGCAGTGCGCGGGCACGACGGGCTTGGGACCTTCTCAACTTGTGGCACGAGACACCCGGCTTGGAAGCGAACGGGAGTTTTGATCCGACTGCGCTCAGGGACTGGGTGGTCGCGGCACGCCGTTCGTGTAAGGCGCGTGGAAGATCTGCGATCGGCGACGACTGGATCGGACGTGTGCTGGCTCGCGTTCCAAGCGACCCCGACGGGGCGTGGCCCCATGCAGTTGTACGCGATCTGATAGAAGATGCGGAGAGCGACTATCTCGAAGTCGGCATACATGCTGGTCGCATCAACATGCGCGGCGTTTATGCCAAGGATCCTCTTGAAGGCGGGCGCGGTGAGAGAGCGCTGGCGGGGCAGTACCGGAGTTGGAGCAAGACAGCGAATCGATGGAGGCGAACCTCCCGGCTTCTGGACTCACTCGCCGACATGTACGAACGCTTTGGCCGTTCCGGCGACGTCTGGTCCGAGCAACTCGATCGCGAGTGACCGTTTCCCCCTGCGAAGGGGAGGCCGCCAGTCGCAGCATGATACATGGGGATTGGTCCCGCCAAGTCGGCTCGCCGACTGTAATGAGGCCAGTTCGGGTGCGGCGGGTCTTCACGAACTTCCGGCGGCTCCGATCTACTAACCGGTTGTCGGCGTGACCGGCGCGGGTTGGATGGAGGCCGCATAGCCGCGTTCTTCCGGCAATCCAGGAACGCGGCTGGCGCCGCGTGTTGGGCATGGCCGTTTCGGCCACCGAACCGGATGAAAACTGCCGGGAGCGGCGAGGGATGAAGCACGGGGAAGGCGGGGCTGAGAGCCCCGCGCAGGCCGAGGGCCTGCCCCACAGGGCCGGACGGCGCCCTGCGCTGCGTTTTCGAGGGTGCCCCCTTGCCGCACGTCCCGGACACAGCGTCCCAATAACGGACAGCCGCTACAGTTTGTGGACTCATAAGGGTTTTCGTGTCAACCACCTGAGATGGCGAACCCCTGGCACGCGGCGTGCGTTAGTGTGAAGTAGGAACATGACCGCCGCCTTGACCACACCCACCCTGCGCGCCCAGAACGGCGGCCTCCGAGTCCTGGTGAGCGACGACCAGCCGGACATTCTGGAAGCTCTGCGGCTGTTGCTCAAGGGCGCCGGGTACATGGCCGAAACCGTGGATTCTCCGCAGGCGCTGCTGCGCGCGCTGGATGCCCGGCCGTTCGATCTCATCCTGATGGACCTGAACTACGCGCGCGACACCACTTCGGGGCAGGAAGGGCTGGATCTGCTGGACAAGTTGCGGGAGCGGCCGGAGTGCGCGCCGGTGGTGGTGATGACCGCGTGGGGCAACGTCGAGTTGGCCGTGGCCGCCATGCATCGCGGCGCCACGGATTTCGTGCAGAAGCCCTGGGACAACCTGCGGCTGCTGGGCACCATCGAGAAACAGGCGCGCGAGGCGGCGGCGCGGCGCAACGCACAGCGGCTGGCCCGTTCGGAGATCGAGATTGCGCGGCACGTGCAGGAGAAGCTGTTCCCGCAGCCGGTGAAACAGCTCCGCACCATCCGCTACGCGGCGCGCTGCGTGCCCGCGCGCGAGGTGAGCGGCGACTATTACGACTTTCTGGATCTGGGGCCGGAGGCGATTGGCTTCGTGCTGGCCGACGTATCCGGGAAAGGGATTGCCGCGGCGCTGCTGATGGCCAGCCTGCAGGCGGCGTTTCGCAGCCAGACCGAAACGGTGCGGGACGGTTGCGAGCTGCTGCGCGGCATCAACCGGCTGTTCTATTCGAGCACGCCGCCGGAACAATACGCGACGGTGTTTTTCGCGGACTACGACGACCGCACGCGCACGCTGCGCTACGTCAACTGCGGGCATCCGGCGCCGCTGCTGGTGCGCGCCGACGGCGAGGTGGAGCGGCTCCATCCGACGGCGCCGGTGATCGGTCTGCTGAACCAGTGGGATTGCGAGCAGGCGGCGCTGCTCATCGAGCCTGGCGACACGCTGCTGGCCTTCTCCGACGGAGTGACCGAGGCGGGCATCGAAAACGAAGCGGAATTCGGCGAGGAGCGGTTGGTCGCGGCCATTGCCGGCGCGCGCGACGTCGATCCGGAGCGCCTCATCCAGGAGATCACCGAGCAGATTCAGGCCCACGCGGGATCATCGCCCGGCGACGATTGCACCATGCTGGTGATCCGCGGGGTGTAGGGCGGCCGCTCGTCGCTACTTGTTCCCTTGTCCCGAGTGTGGCGGAAAAATCTCCACTACGGCGCAAACCTGCCCGCATTGCGGCAACGTCGAGTTTTGGATTCCAACCGGGCGGAGTGAGACTGTATTGTGTCCACGGTGCCGGGGCGCTGGCGGTTGTGGATCCTTCTGCCATTGCTCAGGTACCAAACAAGTGACGGCGGTGGAATTCAGGAGCGCAAAAGATGGTTCGCTTGCCTACTGGTATCGATCATCACTCGGTGGCGAATACGCCTGTTCTTCGTCTCACTTGAAATCAGGGTAGCCCACTACCCGAAACGATACCAACCCCTCTTGACAAGACGGTAGCTTATAGGCTACCGTCGGGCGTGGCCCGGGAGATTGAGATTCTCCTCTATCGCGACGGCCCGGCGACTCCTTTCGTGGATTGGCTCGCGTCACTGAGGGATGCCCGGGCGGTTGGTATCGTGCGCGCCCGTCTCAATCGGATCCGGCTGGGCAACTTCGGTGATTGCAAGTCCGTTGGCGGCGGTGTCGAGGAGCTGCGGATCGACTTCGGTCCGGGCTATCGGCTCTACTACTGCCGGCAGGGCCTGGCAGTCGTGGTCCTGCTCTGCGGTGGTGACAAGCGGACACAGGCCCGGGACATCCGGATTGCACAAAAGTACAGGGAGGAGTATTTGAATGCCAAAGCCGACCCGTAGGACAGAATCTTATCGGGAGAACCTGCTGGAATCTCTCAAGAACCCGGACGAGGCTGCTTGTTATCTGAACGCCTGCCTTGAGGACGAGGACGCCCGCGTTTTCCTGATGGCCCTTCGCGATGTCGCCGACGCCCACGGGGGAGTCCGTGCCGTGTCGAGTGCCGCTCAACTGAACCGGGAGAGCCTCTATCGCATGCTCTCCAAATCCGGCAATCCGTCGCTGGACAGCCTAGCTGCGGTGCTGGGCGCTTGCGGTCTGCGTCTCGCCGTCCAGTCGGCGGAGCCCAGGCGTGGTAAGCGCCGAATCGCCTGACGCTTCCGGACCCGCAGGGAATGGCCGGGAGTTGGACGTGCGCGAACGGAACCCCTCAGCCCCCCGGCCGATTGACAACCATCTCGCGCCAGTATTCAGAAGCGGGATCAGGCGGTGAAGGGCCGGGAGCCGGTGACCGGCCGTCCGGCGCTGGCTTGTTGTCTGATGCGGCTGCGGCTCATAGCGCTGGACTTTGACGTCTCGCTCATGCCGGCGAGCGTGGCCGGGAACGCCTGCCCCTTCGGTCACGCCGCTCGCGCCTTGCCCTTACTTGTCGCGCGTCAACGTCAGTTTGGCGGTCTGCTTGTTTCCGTCCGGATCGTTGAACGTCACTTCGCCCTGCAACTGTGCGTCGCTGACGGTCAGGCTCGCCGCGTAGGTTCCATCCGGCGCTTGTACCTCGAAGGTGAATTTGTTGTTTTCGATGGTTCCCTTTTCGATGGTGAGCTGCTCGTCGCCCTCTCTGCCGGCGGTGCCGGTGACGGACTTGCCGTCCTGCTTGAACTCAGCACGGACCGGCATCGACTGCGCCTGACCGTCCGGGGTCTTCAGCTCCATCGCTCCAGTCCATTTGCCGGAGAGATCTCCGGCCGAAACGGTCAGCGGCGCTATCAGCAGGAGCAGTGACATGAGTCGTCTGTGCATGCCCGCAGCAAGAGCATTCCAAAGGCCAAACGAGCGCCGGTCTGCCCGCAAGCCGAGGCGGAGCAAGGGGATGGAGATGTTCGCACTCGGGAATCTCTGTTCGGAGCAGAACAGCGCCAGCTCCTCGGTTGACAACCATCTCACGCTCCGGTATAGTGCTGAAGTACTGAGCTATCAACGGGTTGTCGTTGTTGGTGCAGGCACCGGAAGTCCCCCGCGGCAGATGAGTCTCGCACAATCGGAACGGCATCCGGAACGCACCGCCCCCTCAGTCGTTAAGCAGTCGGGGGTGCGCTCGGGCCTTCGGCTCTGGCAAGGCAGGGATGTCGCGGGAAGAGATTTGTTTTGAGCTTTGTCTCGGGAGTTAACCACATGGCCATCGGACCTGATGAGCAAACACCGGAAATGCCGATGTCGAACGGGGACGAAGACTACGGCCAGCTCATCGACGATTACAGCCACTTCGCACCGCCGGCCGAAGGCGAGGTGCTGCAGGGGACCGTTCTGTCCGTCACGGACAAGGACGTCATCGTGGACTTCGGCTACAAATCCGAGGGGCTGGTCCCCAAGGAGCAGTTCCTGCTGCCCGACGGCAGCGTCCATGTAAGCCCCGGCGACACCATCGACGTCATGGTGGACCGGCAGGGCGTCCAGCCGGAAGGCTATATTCTGCTCTCGCACACGCGGGCGAGCCGCCTGCGCGCCTGGGACAACCTGGACAAGGCCCATCGCGACGGTCTCATTCTCTCCGGGCGAGTTCTGGCGCGGGTAAAGGGGGGCTTGTCGGTGGACGTCGGCGTCACCGCATTCATGCCCGGCTCGCAGATCGATCTGCGCCCCATACACAATCTGGACACCTGGGTGGGCAAGGACATCCCGGTGAAGATCGTCAAGTTGAATCGCCGCCGTGGCAACGTGGTGGTCTCGCGCAAGATGGCAATCGAGGACGATATCAACGCGCGCAAGCACGCCGCGCTGGCCGATCTGGGGGAAGGGTCGGTGGTGACGGGGACGGTAAAGAACCTCACCGAATACGGCGCGTTCATCGACCTCGGCGGCATCGACGGCCTGCTGCACGTCAGTGACATGTCGCACGGGCGGGTGACCCATCCCGGCGAGGTAGTGAACGTCGGCGACGAGATCACCGTGAAGGTGCTCAAGTTCGACCGCGAAAAGGAACGCATCTCTCTCGGCCTGAAGCAGCTCATACCGGACCCCTGGGAGAGCGTGCACGAGCGTTACCCGATGGGGGCCAAAGTGATCGGGCGGGTGGTCAGCGTCACCGACTATGGCGCTTTCATCGAGCTGGAGGCGGGCGTCGAAGGGCTCATCCACATTTCCGAGATGACCTGGAGCCGGCGCATGAAGCATCCCAGCAAAGTGGTGCACGTGGGCGATCAGGTGGAGGCGGTGGTGCTGGAGGTGAAGCCGAAGGAACGGCGGGTCTCGCTGGGGATCAAACAGCTCGAGGCCGATCCGTGGACCACGGTGGCCGACCGCTACGCCATTGGATCGGTGGTGGAAGGCCGCGTGCGCAAGCTGACCGACTTCGGCGCGTTCATCGAGATCGAGGAAGGCATCGACGGACTGGTGCACATTTCCGATCTGTCCTGGACCAAGCGCGTGAAGCATCCCTCCGAGGTGCTGAAGAAAGGACAGCTCGTGCAGGCGGTGATCCTGCAGATCGATGCGGCCAACCGCAGACTCTCGCTGGGCGTGAAGCAGTTGCAGCCGGATGCGTGGGAGTCTTTCTTCCGCTCGCACGCGGTGGGCGACATGGTGCGCGGGCGGGCCTGCCGCGCGGCGGCGTTCGGCGTGTTTGTGGAACTCGCGCCCGGCGTGGAAGCGCTTTGCCACCGCTCGGAGATTCCCGAGGGCACGGGCTCGGCGGAGTCGCCGCTGCCCATTGGCGAAGAGTTCGATTTCAAGATCATCCGTATGATCGAGTCCGAGAAGAAGGTCGGCCTGAGCCTGCGCGCGGCGGCCGACGACGAGGAAAAGGACCGGCTGAACGATTACCGCAGGCAGGCCGCTGCCGCCACCATGACCATCGAAGAAGTGATGCACATCCGGGGGAAGGACGAAGACTGATGCGGCCTTTGCGATCCCCGGCAGGCGTTGAAAGATCGGTAGTGGGCCGTGAGGGATGTGGGCCGGGTTGGCAGCCTGCGCGCCGGTTGCCAATTGGCGCTGTGCGCGGGTTACAAACCCGCGCGCAGGATACAATCCTGCCCCACATAATCAGAGGAACGGCGAGGGCCACGTAAGTCCCGCCGCAGGGAGAACAGACCATATGACAAAAGCGGAGTTGATCGAGGAAGTCGCGCGCGTGGTGGAAATGACCCGCAAAGACTCCGAGGTCATCGTAGAGGCGATCTTCGACAGCATTGTGCGCTCGCTTCGCGGCGGCGACAAGATCGAGATTCGCGGGTTCGGCAGCTTCCGCACGCGCCAGCGGCAACCGCGGGTGGGCAGGAATCCCAAGACGGGAACGAGAGTGGAAGTTCCGTCGAAGCGCATTCCCTACTTCAAGCCGAGCAAGGAGCTCAAGGACCTGGTCAACACCTCTTCTTCGCGGGCGGAAGGAGCGGAGGAACCGGTGCCGCCGGCTGCCGCGGCGCCCGCGGGCTCGCCAGACGGCGCGCCGCCCGCCGCGTAGCCCCTGGCTGTCCGGCTATGGATCATCTCTGGACTCCGTGGCGCTATCAGTATCTCCAGCAGGCGCCGGAACCGGACACCGGCTGTATCTTCTGCGCGAAAGCGGCGGAACCTCGGGACGCGGAGAATTACATTGTCCACCGCGCCCGAAAGAACTTCGTGATCCTCAATTTGTATCCGTACACCACCGGGCATCTCCTGGTGGTTCCCTATGAGCATGTGGCGACGCTGACGGAAGCGCAGCCCGACACGCTGGCGGAGATGATGGAACTCAGCCGCAAGGCGGAGCGAGCGCTGGCGGCCATTTACAAGCCGCACGGCTTCAATCTGGGCATGAACGTGGGAGAGGCGGCGGGCGCGGGCATCGCCGGCCACATTCACATGCACGTGTTGCCGCGCTGGCGGGGAGACGCGAATTTCGTATCCACGGTGGGCGAGACGCGCATCATGCCGGAAGAACTGAGCAGCACCTACGAGAAGCTGCTGCGGGAGTTCTCTTTGTAGGAGGGGCATGCGGCCTCGCCGAGTGTCGCAGGAAACGCGGCTGGCGCCGCGTGTCCGGTTCTCTCTGTAGTTCGGCGCTCACTCCTGTGCGAACAACTCGACGGCTGTGGCGTGGCTATGCACGCTCCCTCACGGTCGCGGCTCGGTAACTGCCTGCAAACACGAACGAGCTTTACTGAGCCGCGACGGTCACGGAGCGGTCCATAACGTGCCTTTCCTTCGACAGGAGGCGCTGGCATGTCCTTCGGCCGCCGTGGAAGCTCCACGCTGCTCTCTCTTGCGATTCACGCTGGCGTGGTCGCGTTCCTGTTTTTGCTCGGCAGTTATACCGTGCAGCCGCGCGTGCGGTTGATTTCTGAACAAAGAATGATCCCGCTGCTGGATCCGTTGACCAGCCTCGGGCGCACCGGCAGTGGCGGCGGCGGGAACCGCTCGCTCACGCCAGCTTCCCAGGGCCGCCTGCCACCGTTCCGCGAGTTCAAAGCGCCGCTGCCGGTGGCGACGAGCGTGAAGCCTGCACTACTTATGGAGCCGGCGCCGTCGCTGATCGCGGAGGTTCACATTGACACGAACCTGCCGCAGTTCGGCGATCCGCACGGAGTTCCCGGTCCGCCTTCCAGCGGCCGTGGTGGCAGGGGTGGCATCGGCGATGGCGACGGGCCCGGCGTCGGCTACAAGGGCGGACCCGGTTACGGCGACGGAGAGCCCGGACCCGGCGCCGGCAGCAGCGGCGGACGAATCACGCCGCCCTTGCTGGTGTGGAAAGTGGACCCCGATTATTCGGACCCGGCCCGGGCCGCGAAAGTGCAAGGCCTGGTGCTGCTGCGCGTGGAGATCGACGGGAGCGGGCACATCCGGAACGTGCACGTGGACCGCGGGCTCGGCCTCGGTCTGGATGAGAGGGCCGTGGACGCCGTTCGCCGCTGGAGGTTCCTGCCGGGTACGAGAAACGGAAAGGCGGTGGCGACATCGGCACTGGTTGAGGTTCACTTCCGGTTGCTGTAGGGCCGGCGCCAACGGACATGCGACGGCTGCCGCGTTCTCACCCGGTGCAGCAAAAACGCGGCTCGCGCCGCGTGTCCCGGCCGGCCTTCGTGCTATAGTGCCTCTTTCACATGCGCAAGAGTTTGGCGGGCGAGCTGATCGCCGAGTTCCTCGGCACCCTGGTTCTGATGATGTTCGGCACCGGCGTGGTGGCCATGGTCACGCTGTTTGGAACGGGCGTGCCCGGCGAAGTGGTCAAGGGCGGCTACACCAACGTCACCATCGCGTGGGGACTCGGCGTCACCATGGGAGTTTATGTCGCGGGGCGGGTGAGCGGCGCGCATCTCAATCCCGCGGTGACGCTGGCGCTCGCGGTGTTCCGGAAATTCCCGTGGATCAAGGTGCTGCCGTACAGCGTCGCTCAGACCGCCGGCGCGTTCGCGGCCGCGGCGCTGGTGTTCTGGAACTACCGGCTGGCGTTCCTGAAGTTCGACCCGCGGCTCGATCACACCGCGGGCGTATTCACGACGTTCCCGGCTTTCCCGCACGACCTGTCGGCGGGCTTCCTGGACCAGGTGATCGGAACGGCTCTGCTGTTGCTCATGATCTTCGCCATTGTGGACGAGCGCAACCAGCCGCCGGCGATCCTCCAGCCATTGCTCATCGGCCTGGTGGTGGTGGCCGTCGGAATGGCGTTCGGCGGAATGCACGGATACGCCATCAACCCGGCGCGGGACTTTGGGCCGCGCCTTTTCGCAGTGGCGGCGGGCTTCCGCAATAACGGGCTCACCGACGGTAGTGGCGTGTTCTGGGTGCCTATAGTTGGGCCGCTGCTCGGAGGCGTGATCGGCGCGGCGCTTTACGATTTCGGCATTCGGCGACTACTGCCTCAGCGCTAACCGCTTGCTGACGCTCACGGCTCGGAACAGAGCATCGCGCATCGCGCCTCATGGCTGGTTCAGAATTGTCCGCCTGCGCGGATGCAGGGGCGCACCTGCTTCAATTCGAGGCTAGCGCGGGGCCGCCGGGCCGATGACCTTTCCCTTATCCACGGGCACCGCCCGCGTCAGCGCAATATCTACCACCGTACCGGTTTCGAACCGAACGTCGGTGCCGCGCGTGAGAATTGCTATCAACGTTCCGGCCGCGATGCCGGAGACCCCACCGACTCCCACACCGCGCAAGCCTCCACTCAGCGCGCCGGCCGCGCTGCCAATCATGGCACCTTCCGAAGCCGCCTTCCCGACGTTCTCCAGATCTTTGGCCTTCTCCGAGTCGTGCTGCACGGTTCCCGGCTCTTTCATGTGCGTCCCTGGGTTGCCAGGCGCCTGCTCGACAAGAGCGGCTAGATCCAGGCTGTAGCCGTTCTGATAGATCAGCGTGGTGAGGTGGAAGCGCAACTCGGCGGTGCCCTTGATGCGGCCGGCGCGCCTGACGCTGTCCACCACGCCCTGCACGTAGGTGCCAGGCGGAATCATGAGGTTGCCATCCACCAGAATCGGGAACGTGGTGCGCGCGTAGATGGCGTCTCCGGGCTGCGCGTCTTTGGTGGAGACGGGCTGCTGCAGTTGTATGGGAATGCGGGTCCCCGCCGGGACCACCCAGGGCTGATCGCCGCTCTTCGCCGGCGCTTCGTCCCGCGTTTTCAATTTCGGTTGAGCCTCCGGCGGCTGCTGCGCCATCACAGAAAGAGCGGTGAGCAAAACAAAGGCGACCATCTTCCCTCAACGGTATCACGTTAATGGTTCTTCAAAAGCGCCCAAGCCGCATACCACGCCGCCATACAAATCAGGCACTTGCAGTCTCCGGCGGCGCGGCCGCGGCCCGTTTTGCGCGGGGTCCTCAAAAGCCACCCGTTCCGTGTACACTGGGACGGGAGAACCAGGCTACCAATGACCGTGCAAACCGGACAGGGTATCGCTGTGCAAACCAGTCTCGACAAGGCCGCCTCCGTGCGCCCCGGACCTGAAGAACTCGCCCGCGCCTATCGAATCATGTACATGTCGCGGCGGATCGACGACCGCGAGATCCTGCTCAAGCGCCAGAGCCGCATCTATTTTCAAATCAGCGGCGCCGGACACGAGGCCGTCCAGGCCGCCGCGGGCATGCTGCTGAAGCCGGGTCACGACTGGTTCTACCTGTACTACCGCGACCGCGCGCTGAGCCTGGCCCTGGGGGTCACCGTTGACGACATGCTGTTGCATGCGGTGGGCGCGGCCTCCGATCCCGCGTCGGGCGGCCGTCAGATGCCCTCGCACTGGAGCTCGCCGAAGCTGCACATCGTCTCCGGGTCGTCGCCCACGGGCACGCAGTTGGTGCAGAGCGTCGGTTGCGCCCACGCCAGCCGCTACCTGAGGCCGGATTCCGACGAGATCACGCTGGTGTGTACGGGCGAAGGCGCCACCAGCGAGGGCGAGTTCTGGGAAGCCATGAACGCAGCCTGCCTCGACAAGCTGCCGCTGCTGATTCTGGTGGAGGACAACGGGTGGGCCATTTCCACTCCGGTGGAGAAGCAGTCGCCCGGCGGCAACGTGTCCCAACTGCTGGCGAATTTCCCGGATCTGGCGCGCTACGACGTGGACGGCACGGACTTCGTCGCCTGCTGGCACGTTCTGGAGCAGGCCATCGCGTATGTGCGCGAGCGGAAGGGCCCGGCCCTGGTACACGCCTCGGTGGTCCGGCGCTATTCGCATTCGCTCTCCGACGACGACCGCGCCTACAAGACGAAAGAGGAACGGGACGAAGAACAGGCGCGCGATCCACTGCTGAAGTTCCCGGAGTGGCTGGTATCGGAGGGCGTGCTGGACCGGCACGCGCTCGAGCGAGTCGTTTACGAGGTGGACGAAGAGATCGGCAAGGCCACCGACCGCGCTCTGGCCGCCCTCCCGCCGCCGCACGGGTCGGCGCTGAGGTTCCTCTATTCCGATGAAACGGACCCCACTAGCGGCCAGTTCGACGCCGAGCCCAAGCTGGAGGGCCCCCCGCGCACCATGGTGGACGAGATCAACCGCACTCTCATCGAGGAAATGGAGCGCAATCCGCACGTGGTGGTGTTCGGCGAGGACGTGGCCGACTGCAGCAGGGAAGAGAGCCTGGCCGAGGTGAAAGGCAAAGGCGGGGTCTTCAAGGCCACCGCGGGATTGCAGATCCGCTTCGGCTCGGCGCGCTGCTTCAACACGCCCATCGCCGAGGCCTGCATTATCGGGCGCGCCACGGGCATGGCCACGCGCGGCCTCAAGCCGGTGCCGGAGATCCAGTTTTTCGATTACATCTGGCCGGCGTTCATGCAGATTCGCGACGAGCTGGCCACGCTGCGCTGGCGCTCGCACAACGGCTTCCACGCGCCCATGGTGATTCGCGTGCCCATCGGCGGATACCTGAGCGGCGGCGCCATCTACCACAGCCAATGCGGCGAAGTGTTCATGACGCACAACCCGGGCCTGAGGGTGGTGATGCCGTCGAACGCGCTGGACGCTTGCGGGCTGCTGCGCACGGCGATTCGTTGCGACGACCCGGTGCTGTTCCTTGAGCACAAGAAACTGTATCGCGAACCGTACAACCGCTCGCCACATCCAGGACCCGATTTCACCATTCCGTTCGGCCGCGCGAAGGTGGTGAAGCCCGGCCAGCGGCTGACCATTGTCACGTATGGAGCGCTGGTGCAGAAGTCGCTGCTGGCGGCGCTGCAGGTGGAGCAGAAGAATCCCGCCCACACCGTGGAAGTGATCGACCTGCGGACGCTGTCGCCCTACGACTGGGCGGCAATTCGGGAGTCGGTGGAGAAGACCAGCCGCGTGCTCATCGCGCACGAGGACTGCCTGTCCTGGGGCTACGGGGCGGAGATCGCGGCGCGCATCGCCAGCGAGCTGTTCTCGTCGTTGGACGCTCCGGTAGGCCGGGTGGGCGCGCTGGACACCTGGGTCGGCTACCACCCGCAACTGGAGCATGAGACTCTGCCGCAGGTGGAGGATGTGGTGAAGGAAGCGGAGCGGCTGCTGGGGTATTGAGGGCGATTATCTTACCTGTGGTAAGATACACCCATGGAACAGGTTGCCGTCTCTTCCAAAGGTCAGATTGCCATCCCCAAGGCCGTCCGGGACGCCCTCAATCTGTCAGCGGGAACGCGGCTGACACTCGAAGTGCGGGGCCAGGAGATTGTGCTGTCGAAAGAGCCTGCCTGGAAGAAGCTGGAAGGCGCCGCCGCAGGCCGCGGCCTGATGGAAACGTTCGCTGCCGTCAAGCAGCAGGAGCGGGAGCGTGAAGACTCGCGCTCTTGATTCGTGGGCGATTCTGGAGTGGATGAGTGGCCGGCAGCCCGCCCGCAGTTTCATCGCGAAGCTCATCGCTGAGGCCGAAGCAGGTCAGACCCGGCTGTTCATGAGCGCCATCAACGTCGGTGAGGTCTATTACGTCCTCTGCAAGAATCAAAGCGAGGACCTCGCCGAATCCTGGCGCGAATCTTCGCGAACGCTGCCCGCAACAATCGAAGTTCCCACAGCCGATGACATCTGGCGCTCGGCCTCACTGAAGGGACGCTTCCCCATTTCCTACGCCGATGCCTTCGCGGCCGCGCTGGCGCAAAAGCACAACTGCCCGCTGGTGACGGGAGATCCGGGGTTCCGGCGTGTTGGTGAGTTGGAGCTGGACTGGATCGGCGCGGGCTGAAGCCGGCAGATTTGTAACCTGCGCACCGATTTCCGATCGGCGCCATGCGCGGGTTACAAACCCGCGCGCAGGATACAATCCTGCCCCACAGCTCCGTACAAGTAGCCAGTGATGGGGCGGTGGCGCTACGTCACGGCCAGCAGTTGCAGCAAATCCTTTAACCGGCGGCGGCTGACTTCGAGGCGGGTACCGTTGGCCAGCACGACGTCGGCGACGCCGCCGGCCAGCGGAAGGACCTCCGCAACCGCGTTCAGGTTCACGATGGCGGCGCGGGAGACGCGGAAAAAGCAGGCCGGGTCGAGGCGCTCCTCCAGTTCGTTCAAGGTGGGGTCCAGCACATAGTCCTTGTCGCGGGTGTGCAGGCTGGTGAGGCGGTCCTGGGAAGAGAACCAGACGACGTCCTGCAGCGGGATGACGCGGTAGCGATCGCCCCAGCGGGCGAGCAGACGCGTGCTGGTGGCGCGCACCGCCTGGATGGCGCGCTCCATGCCCGCGCCCGTCTCGGCGGCGCCCGACTCGCGCACCCGCTCGATGGCGTTGGCGAGGCGGATTCGGTTCACCGGCTTCAGCAGGTAGTCGACCGCGTGCAGTTCGAAGGCGTCGACGGCGTATTGATCGAACGCCGTGCAGAAGATGATCTTCGGGCGGGGACGGGGCAGCGAGGCCACCACCTCGAGGCCGCTGCAACCGGGCATCTGAATATCCAGGAAGACCACGTCGGGGTGCAGCTCCGTGATGCGGGCAATGGCTTCGGCGCCTTCAGCGGCTTCGCCGATGACGTCGACATCGGGGATCAGGGCGAGCATGTGGCGAAGGCGTTCGCGGGCGCCCTGCTCGTCGTCCACCACCAGTACACGGATCACGACACGTACACCTTTGCCGGCTGCGTGACGGCGGCGAGAGGCATTTCCACGGTGGCCACGGTCATGCCCCGCGCCTCGTCGCGCTCGATTCTCAGCGTGGCGGAGTCGCCGAAGTGGCCCTGCAGGCGTTCGCGCACGTTGCGCAGGCCATAGCCGCCGTCGTGGGATTCGAGCGCGCGCAGTGCCGCGGGGCGAAAACCGGGCCCATTGTCGCGCACTTCGATGCGCAGCGTTTCCCCGCGGGCGGCCGCAATCACCTCGACGATTCCCGGCGTGCTGATGGCGCCCACCCCGTGCCGCGTGGCGTTTTCCACCAGCGTCTGGACGATCATGGCGGGAACGCGCACGTTGCGCACGTCATTGCCGTACTCGAGGCGCACCTGCAGGCTGTCGCGGAAGCGGGCCTGCTCGACGTCCAGATAGGCGCGGACTGCTTCCAGTTCGTCATCCAGCCGGACCCATTCGCGCTCGGAGCCGCGCAGGGTGTAGCGGAAGACTTCGCCGAGCTGCTCGATGGTTCGTTCGGCGCGATCCGGATCGTGGGGAATCAGCCCAGCGATGGCGTTGAGCGCGTTGAAGAGGAAATGCGGGTTTACCTGGGCGCGCAGGGCCTTCAGCTCGGAGCGGCTGGCATTCAGGACTAGCTCCTGCTCGCGCTTCTCCTGCGACAGGCGTTTCTCGCGCAGGCGCAGATTCTCGAGCAGGAAGGAGTACGCTTCCGCCAGCGAAGCGAGCAGGGCAACATCTTCGCTGAGCAACTGCGGGCCGTTTGCGCGCGGCTGGACGCGGACCGCTCCCGCCGGCTCGCCGTGAAGGCGAATGGGCACGATGATGGCCGTCTCGGGGCGGGAACCGCCGGAAAGACCGGGGGCATCGTCGAGCACCTCCACATCAGCCTGAAAGATGGCGCTCAGGTGTTGTGCGGCAAGCGTACGCAATTCGTCCGCGCTGATAGCGCCCTGCAAGCCGGCCAGAAAGTGGCGGGTGGCCTCGGCGGGGGAAAAGCGGCGGCCCAGCCAGAGCCGGTCCACCCAGAGCGAGAGCCGGCGCTGTCCCCAGGGAGCCCACAGCACGATGGGCCAGACCGAGAGCGCCCAAACCAGGGTGCCGATCCAGCCGCGCAGATTCATGGCCCAGATCCAGCGGGTGACGAATGCGAAGTAGAGCGTGAGCAGCAGCAGCGACGAGAACACGAAAGCGGCCTTCTTCACCAGAACATCGAAGAAGGTGAGGCGCTCAGTGTAGTACGTAACGATGAAAACGAACACCAGCGGACACGCGTCTTCGCCGAGGTAAACGGGGGGTCTTTTCAAAAGCGGATCGAGAACGGCGAGGCCGCCCCAGACAAGAAACAGCAGGACCATCCAACGGCGTGCGCCGCGCGCGAAGAGCCCGATGTAACTGCGGGAAGCAATCAGGATGCCGATGACGCAGACCACGGCAAAGGCGACGAGGGCGAAAAAGGGATCCTCGATCAGCAGACCGCTCCGCAAGCCGATCGGGACCTCGGCGATCAGCACCACCAGAGACGCCGACCACAGAATGGCCAGCAGTGTCGCCCAGACGCGCCGGGCTGGCAGGTGCGGTCGCTCACTGTGGTAAAAGACGTGAAAGACCAACGCCGGCAGCAGGAAGGTGATGAGTGCGCCGACGAGATCGAGCAGCGTGAATCTGCGGTGCAGAGTGGTGACCGCCCACTCCTCGGCCAGGGAGTCCAGGAACAGTACGGCGAAGGACATCACCAGACCGGCGTAAGCGTAGCCGCCCCAGTGCGCTCTCTGCGCACGCAGCCGGCGCAGGCACAGAACCGACACGAAGGTATAGGCGATGGCGTTGAAGCTTTTTAGCAACAGCAGCAACAGCGGATAGTAAATGCCCACGCGCCGTCTCCTTTCTGTGGCCGGGAGGAGGGACCGGCCACATTCTATCTCGTGACGAGGGCCCCTGCATCGCCGATCGAGTACTGCACGCTCTGCTCCACCGAATCGGCTCCCTGCCGCGCCGTGACCTTCAACTCGTAGCTGCCTGGTTGGGGGATCGCCGCGATGGTCATGGGAATGGCGCCAGAGGCATCCGGCTCCGGAAGGTCCGCGGTTTGCTTTGCAACAGCCCGGCGGCCGCGCAGGAATTGCACCTCGATCTTCGGTTTCTCGGGTTTTGAGCGATCCGGATAGACCACGAAGTAGACGAATGGCTGAGCGCCGGCGGGAAGCGCAGGGGCCAGTTCGGGCACCAGTCGCTGGCCGGCGTAAAGCAGCGGATCCGGGTCCGGCTGCGGTCCGGCGGGTTCCACCCGTTGCACCAGCATCACGCTGCTCAATCCTATCCCCGGGCGCGCGGGATTGTCGATCTCGAACGTGTTGGCGCTCGCGCGGTTGCCTTCCCCATCCACCACCACGGCTTCCACGGTGTAGCGGCCGGGCAGCAACGTAACCGTGCGCGTCCAGGTGAGCGTGTTGGCGCGCAGGGCGGCAAGGCGTTCCGGGGTGAGCGCGGTGTGAAAGTTTTGGCTGGCCTTCTTCACCACCTGGCCGGTTTCGTCTCTCACCAGCGCCAGCAGCAGCAGGTGAAGCGTGTTGTTCTTTCCGCCGGCGCCGGGGGTGATGGTGAGGCTCGCCGCCGGCATTTCGAAGCTGATCGCATACTGCGAGCTGTCCCGGTCAGCCGGGAAACGCAGAGCCGAGCTGAGAAAATCGAAGGCGTGCGGACGGGGTTGGGCATTCATCGCTTTGAAGGCAGTCAACTCGTAGCCGGTCAACGCGGCCGAGCCGCGAAACGCCGGGTCGAGGCGCAGGTGGGGCCGGACTTCTTCGTTCTCGGCTGAAACGGCCTGCTTCGCGGCGCCGCTGAGCTTGAAATCGCGCACGTCGAACACGCGGAAGTCCTCGCCCGGCGGGGCAATTTCGAGAACCAGCGCAACGAAATCGCGGGGACCCTGGAAATACGGCACGTGAAGGTGATGGATTCCCGCGCTCAGCACGGCGCTGCCCCGCAGGCTCTGCGCTTCGTGAATGCCGTCGTTATCGATGATCAGATTGTCGTCGATGTACAGCTTCGCGCCGTCGTCGGAAGTGAGATCGAAGCGGTACTTTCCGGGTTTGTCGATCTGGAAGTCGCCCTCATAGTCGATGGCGAACCATTCCACGCGGTCGGTCACGCCGGGCATGCCCTCGGTGTAGAGGCGTTGGGGGACGTTGAGCGAGTAGGTATAGAGGATGCCGACCGGGTGCAGGCGCGTCAGGTCGGGCAGCCTCGGCGTCAGCGGCGCGAGCTCGTACACCGTCCCGCGCAGCGAACCTGGCAGGGATGCGGTCACGCCGAATGAGAACGGGGATTGTGGCTTGCGTTCCTTGATAAACGCCCCGGCCGGAGCGGCCAGCAGGGCCACCAACAGCAGACCGGTGACGGGCACCGAATTCCCGCACCGGGAAACCGCTGAAACCACGTCCCTGGACGCCGCGGAATTTCGGCGCCCGTCACCGAATTGGATGCGCCGTGACTTCTTCCATGGTCTGTTAACGATCATTTGCGGCACGGCCTTCTTTTGCAATCTCCCTGCTCAGCGGGACAGCACGTACTCCATCACCGGATCCCGTCCGCCGAAATAATCCGCGGCCTTGATGGTCACCGGAACGTCGGGCTGGGTCATCGGCGGGTCGCCCCGTGCCAGACGGAAATACTTCGTGCAATAATATGCCGTCAGCCCGGAATTCGGAAGCTTCAGCGGGCGCATATTCCCGTAGGAGTTCGGCCTTTGTCCCATTGCCTCGCCCACCAGAACCGCGTGGCAGCGCTTCTGCAAATCCATCGCCGTCATGAAGGCTGAAGAAAACGTGCGTTGGCCCACAAGCGCATACACGCGCATGCGCGACCGCGACGCCAGCGCTTCAATCAGCGGATTGATCACCTGCGAGTTCCCGCCGCCGTTGAACCGCAGATCGACCGCGAACTTCTCCACCGGCGCGGAGTCGACGGCCTTCATCACTTCGGTCGTGAACTTTTTGAAGCTCTGCTGCTTCATGTTCCGGCACGCATCGTACTGCACGTACATCGTCTTCGTATTCGCCAGATACCGGAACCAGTAATCCAAACCTGGCCCGCTTCGGTACAACGGAGGCTTCACCCCCGGGAGGTTCCAGGTCATCTCGAACTGCTTCCCGGAACGCAGTTCGAGCGCGAACTTCGCCCCGTCAAGCTCCAGCCCGAATCCAGCCTTGTCCATCGCCCCAATAATGCCGGCGGCCTTCAGTGCCGCCGCTGTGTGCAGCAGGTCGGGAACAAACGCCAGCGCCGAACCCTCGTTTTCCTTTGCAACGTACGGCAGAAGCCTTCGCCAGACCTCTTCGACAGGCGTGCCGTTCACCGCCAGCAGCCGCGCACCCAGGGCCTCCGCATGGCCCGCAGGGGCGCCCGTCACGTACACACCCTCCGGGAAGACATAGAACTGCAGCGGGAAGTTCGGCGTGTCCGCGAAGCCGTTAATGGAGGTGTGCGCGTTGCCCATTGAGGCCACCAACCGCACCAGCGCGGCCCGCACCTCGATCTCCGAGAGCTTCGGGATGGACGCGTCCAACTCCCGTACCTGCCTTTCGAACTCCGCCCTGGGAAGCTGGAAGAATAAGTTCTTGTGGCGCCGTGGCAGTTCTTTCGCCAGGAACCGCAAATCCTGCCGCCATTGCTCCGGCGTGAGCTCATCCCCAAAAGCGGGTACCCACGAAAGTGCGGCAAGCAGGACCGCCGGCAGCACAGCGCGTGCGCGTGCGTGCATCGCTTAGAACCTGTACTTGATGGTCAATAGCACCAGGCGCTCGCCCACCGTGTAGAGCGGGTAGCCGGTGGTCAAAGTGTTGGAATTCGTAGTGCCCGCAACCGCCGCGGCGAACTTCAACTCCGTGTCGGCGCCGGTGAACTGTGGCAGCGGGTGATTCAGGAAGTTGAAGGAGCTAATCCGGAATTCGAGAGGGTGGTCGCGGACATGGAACTCCTTTTCTACCGAGAGGTCACTATTGACGTAGGCCGGTCCCTTGATATAGGGCCAGACGGCCGGGCCATTGGTTCCCTGCGGACTCAGAGCGAAACAATTGGGATTGAAATACTGCCCGGGTTTCAGGTTACTGTGCGGGTCGCAGGTGAGCACGGGCAGGATTTCCTCCGAATCCGTGCCCAGCCACATCTGGGAGTTCAGGCCCCCGGTAGTGTTGAGATTCATATTCTCGCCGGTATTGGGCTGAATCGGCGCCCCACTCTGAAACCGCGTGGTGCCGGAGATCACCCAGCCGTTGGCCACGCCCCGCAGCAAACCGTTGCGGCCATGGATCTGGAAAGGCACGTGGACCACATAGGCAGCATTAAAGATCTGGGTGTGATCGTAGGGGAGCACGCCATAGTTATCCCCCAGATTCCAGGGGTCCGCGGAATACCCGTTGGTAGCGCCGTTGTCGGACTCGCCATCGCGTGTGCCCAGCACCTTGCCGAAGGTGTAATTCAGCATGAAAGTGACCGGCCCGGACTGCTTGTTCCACGATGCCATCAGCGCGTTGTAGTTCTGATAACTGCCATGACTGACCAGTAACATCGTCTGATAGTTCTTGTAAGGCCGGTAGTCCTGGTAGGGGATAGCTCCCGTCGCCGGATCGTTCACTACTCCGGTGACCGGGTCCGGCAGAAAGTACGCGCCAGCGGGAGTCTTGTTCAGGTTTCCCAGATAGGGTATGTTGGCGCCGTTGCCGGAGAGCAGCAGGTCGTGGCTCTGATTCCCGGAATACTCGACTTCCAGAATCGACTTCCACGGCATAGTCTGAGAGACGATGAAGTCGTAACTCTCCGTGTAGGGCGTCCGCGAGTCGCCTTGTTGCATGGCTGCCATGTTTCCGCCCAGACCCGCCACGGTGCTTGGCAGACCATACTGGGCGAAGTTCCATCCGAGGTTCGTGGGGTTAGTGAGGGTGTAACTGGGGATGCCCGTCGGCTCGTCGTAGATTCCCCCGCCGACGGCGCTGTTAAAAGCGATCTGATAGCGGTATACGCCGAAGCCACCGCGGAGCACGGTGTGGCCGTGCCCGAAGGCGTCCCATGCCACGCCGAAGCGCGGCAAAACGAAGAACGGTTTCGAGGGGAAGCCGGATACGGGAATCTTGTTGTCGATGGCGTGCCAGAGCAGGCCCGTCCACGCTCCCGCGGCGCTGGTGTTGTTGTAAGAGGCCGGATTCCACACGGCAAGGCCGGGTCCGCTGGTAGGGTACCACTGGCCGATGTGATCCAGACGCACCCCGTAGGTGAGGGTCAGTTTGCGAGTTACCTTCCACTGATCTTGTGCGTACAGCGAATACTGACTTTGTTTGAGATCGTAAACGCTGAGGGCCGGCACCTGCTGGAACGACTGCACGCGGCCGGTGAGAAAATCGGCCATCACGTTTCCGGTGGTGTCTGCGCCCGTGTTACCGAATACCACCAGCCCCTGCGGAAATGGTCCGAGTCCCCCTGGCTGTTCGTTTTCGGCGAAGTCGCCGTAGACGCCGAACTTCATGGCATGGGCGCCCACCACCTTGGAGAGGTTATCGGCGACCGACGGGTCCAGCGACATCTTTCCGAAATCGCCGCCCTGGAAGCTTGTGCCAAAGGCGGGCGCATAGTAGCCGGCGACGCCCCAGACATTGGGGAGTTGCGGCACGTACGGATCGGGCGCCAGAGGCTGATAGCCGCTCAGCCCGAGCGTAGCCGGATTGACTGCGGCGGGATCGGCCAGCCGCACCGGGTTCAGGTACTTGGCAACGGCGAACACCGTCTCGTTGGTCAGTGTGGGACCGAACACGTGCACCACGTTCCCGCTGAGAATGTTCGAGACCTGGTGCGCCGGCATTCCCGACGGATAGGGAAGCGCGCTGCTAGGGTAGTACCAGACGCCGATGGGATTCAGATCGAGCTCATCCTGACGGTCCCATGTCACGAACAGCCGGGTGTTGTCGGTGATGTTGTAGTCTGTCCGCACCCGGAACTCGAAACGATTCACGTGCTGGTTAAGCCCGGTGACGAAGTTGTTGCCGGTGGCGTTGAGGATCTGCGACGAGCCCGCTTGCGGGAAGGTTTTCACATAAGCGAGCGAAGTGGCATCGAGCAGATGCGCCGGGATGATTCCGCCGGGATACGCGGCAGCGGCTCCGTGTTCGGCCGGGGCCGCCGCATACGCGGCGTACGCGCTGGCGAATGCCGTGCCGAGACTCGCCAAGTATTGCGGCGAGAAATTCCCCTGCAGCATCTGCGCGGTGGGAAGGAACGCTACGCTCACACCGGTTGCGGGCTGGTCCATGCCTTCCGGTGCGATGTAGAAGAACATCTTGTCGCGTTTGCGATTGAAGCGGACGCCCGGAATCAGCACCGGCCCGCCGATCTCGCCGCCGGGATAGAGGAAGTTCTCTTTAGTCTGACCTCTGGAGAAGCCCAGGCTCTTGTAGTAGGAGCTTTCGGAGTCGAGCGCGGAGCCCGCGGCGTAAAGGTACACCGCGCCGTGAAAGGCGGACGTGCCGCTCTTGCCAACGGCCTGGAAAGTGACCGGCCCCTTGGCGTATTCGGCGCCGAAGGCGGACGTCAGAACAGTCACCTCCGCGGTCTGGTCCTGATTGATGTTGGCCACCTGAGTGCCTTGGTTGCCGGGGTCGAGCAGGCTGGCACCGTCGGAGGTGATGGTCATCGATCCCCAGGGTTGGGTCCCGTTGGCGACATACTGTCCGGCCGGTCCGGAGTTGCTTTGCGTGACCTGGCTGGTCCATGGGAATTGCGACAGGCCGCTGTTCATGGCCATGCCCGGCATGATCTTGATAAGCTCGGCGGCATTGCGGCCCTCGATGGGGATGTTGATCACCATGTTGCTGTCCAGCGTCTGGCGGGTCTCGCCCGTGTCGAGTGGCGCGATCGGGGCGGTGGCCACCACGTGAACCTGCTCGGTGACGCCGCCAACCTGCAGCGCGATGTCCGGCAGCGTCCGGTTCTCGCCCTGGCGGAAGACGATGTTCGCGCGCTCCCAGACGGCGAAGCCGGGCGCCGAAATCGTCAGCGTGTAGGAGGAGGGCTGAATGGCCGGGATGCTGAAGAAGCCGACGCTGTTGGAGATGGTGCCGCTGGTGGCGCCGGTCGCTTCGTTCTTCAGTACCACGTTTGCGCTGGGAACCACCGCGCCGCTGGCGTCGTACACCGTGGCATCGAGCGAGCCACTGGCATTCTGGCCGAGGGCCGGAAGGAAGGAGAGGATCAGGGCCGAAATGAGAAGACCGGGGAGGAGAGTTGGACGGTACATTTAATGACCCCTTTGTTCGCGCATGTCGTGGCTCGATCATATGTCAACGGACGCCGCGCGCCAAGCCATCCCGGAAGACTGGCGGCAGGCGTGGGATGAGTGGGCGCACAGCGGCGCCCGGTGGCGGGGTTTCCCTTCAATGGACACGCGGCGCGAGCCGCGCTCTTGCACGCCGGGCGAAAACGCGGCTGCCGCCGCATGTCCATTGCAACCGGCGTACCTGCGACGCTCGGACGGCCTCTGCGGACCCGATGACGTTTACCATTGATGAATGCGTCGAATTCGCCGAGCCGCCCTCTTCGCCGTCTGCTTTGCCGGTCTGATCGGCCTCGTGCAGGCCGGGCCGCCATTCCTGACCGACGATCCCGAGCCGGTGGATTTCAAACACTTCGAAGCCTACCTGTTTTCCACGCGCGACGGCACCGGAGTGGGCTCGGCCTACGCGGGACCGGCCTTCGAAATGAACTGGGGCGCCGTGCCCGACGTGCAGTTGCACCTGGTGGTCCCCGCCGCTACATTTGTCCCCAATCCGGGGCCCAGCGCGTTCGGCATCGGCGACATCGAACTGGGCGTCAAATACCGCTTCCTCCATGAGACGAAGTTCCGTCCCGAGTTCGGCGTCTTTCCGTTCCTGGAATTGCCCACCGGAAGCGCCCGCGCCGGGCTCGGCAACGGACGCGCCTGGACCCGGCTGCCGCTGTGGGCGCAGAAAAGCGCCGGGCCGTGGACCACGTACGGTGGCGGAGGCGAGGTCCTGAATTCCGCGCCGGGCATGCGCGACTACGCCTTCGCCGGCTGGCTGGTGCAACGCGACATCGGAAAGAAACTGACGCTGGGCACGGAGGCCTGGCACCATGGCGCGGAGGGAGCGGTCGCGTTGAGCACCCGCGCCTCCACGCTGATCGACGCCGGCGGCTACTACTATTTCAGGAAACCGGGCTTCCAACTGCTTTTCATGGCCGGGCACAGCGTGGCGGGACAACCCGAGTCCGTCGCGTACCTGGGACTGTACTGGACGTGGGGCGGAGATGAGCCCGTGAAGGCCGCCGGCCTGATGCACGAGCGCGCAGGACTATGACCCGGTGGGGGACGCGGCGCCGGCCCGATTCGCGCGGTGGCCGCCGAAGGCGTTGATCGCCCTGGTTCCCGCCAATACTTCGCCCCCGTGCCACACGCCTCGCGGGATAAGGTACTCCTCGCCGGCCTTCACCGGGATGCGCTTGTCGCCGATGATCACCGTGTAGCAGCCCTCGACAACCGCCATGTATTCGTCGTAGTCGTCGTGAGCGTGCGGCGCGGATACTGCACTCTGGTGGCAGGTCCAGAACGCCACCTGGCTCCCATCCGCACCGTCGAACACATAGCCCTCGACGCCCGGAGTCGCCTGACTGCCGGTGGCGATCCGATTCGCCGGATGTTTCATGAACGCCGGGAACTCTTTCATGGGCACGAGTGTATCACCCTTGTGCCGGCGGCGCGGCGGACATCCGCTACGCACAGGCTAAAGCCCGCGCCACCTTGCGGTGACAAACTTCTGACAAAAGGTGGCGCAGACTTTAGTCCGTGTACGGCGGATATCCACCGCTACTTCCGCTCGAACGCCGCGTCCGCCTTGACCGCGCGCCACGGCTCTTTTTGGCCGGCGACGTCGCGGTCGTCCACGCGGTCGTACAGGTGCCGCGCAGTGGTGGTGCCGAGCCCCTGGTTGTAGAGGCTCTCGAGTCCCAGCGCCTCTCCCAGGTCCTCGTTGAACTCGTGCAGCGTCTGCAACTGATCGGCGCGAGCGGGCGCGCGTTTGCCGCTGCGCGTCATGAGGAACATCTGGTAGCCCGCGCTCACCAGTTCGGCGATCTCCCCGCCCAGCAGGATGCCGGCTTTCCGAAGATGCACCTGACCGCCGGCAGCCTCGCTGACTACGGCGGCGCACTCACCGCGCGTGACGCGCACTCCGCCCGAGGCGTCTGGCTGGGTAGCGAACCCGGCGGCAGCCAACGAATCGATGCGCTGCTGAAACGTCGGGACGTGGGGCTTCACGCGGTTGAAGAACATATCGATACTATATTGCCATGGCTTACCTGCTCGCTCTCGATGAGGGCACCACCAGCGCGCGCGCCGCGCTCTATGACGAACGCGGTCGGCGCCTGGCCATGGCCGCCATGCCCATCTCCTGCGCCCATCCCCACACCGGCTGGGTGGAACAAGACGGGCGCGACATCCTCGACGCGCAACTGGTGGCCGCCCGCCGGCTGCTGGCCGACCGGGCCGTAGAGGCCCGCGAGCTGGCCGCCATCGGCATCACCAACCAGCGCGAGACCACGGTGGTGTGGGACCGCACCACTGGCGCGCCCGTGGCCCCGGCCATCGTGTGGCAATGCCGCCGCACCGCGGACTTCTGCAACGCCCTGGCGCAATCGGACACCGCGGAGTTGATCGCCGCCCGCACCGGCCTGGTGGTGGACGCGTATTTCTCCGCCACGAAGATCCGCTGGATTCTGGATCGCGTCCCCGACGCGCCCAGCCGCGCCCGCAACGGCGACCTGCTGTTCGGAACCGTGGACTCGTGGCTGGTCTGGAACCTCACCAACGGCGCCGCGCACGTCACCGATGTCACCAACGCCTCGCGCACCATGCTCATGAACCTGGCCGAGGGCGAATGGGACGCGGACCTGCTCAGCCTGTTCGACATCCCGCGCGCCATGCTCCCGCGCATCGTGCCTTCCAGCGGCGTGGCCGGCGTGGCCGAGGCCGAACACCTGGGCGCCGAGATCCCCATCGCCGGCATTGCCGGAGATCAGCAGGCGGCCTTGTTCGGGCAGGCCTGTTTTCGCCCCGGCTTGTCCAAGAACACTTATGGCACGGGATGTTTCGCGCTCATGCACACCGGCGAGCGGGTGCCGCGGTCAGGCAATCGTCTGCTGGCCACGCGCGCCGCGGCGGCGGATTCGCGCGACGCGTTCGCCATTGAGGGCTCCGTGTTCGTCGCGGGCGCGGCGGTGCAGTGGCTGCGCGACAAGCTGGGCCTGGTAACCACCGCCGCCGAAACCGCGGAACTGGCCCACTCGGTGGAGAGCACCGGAGGCGTGTACGTGGTGCCAGCCTTTGTCGGCCTCGGCGCGCCCTGGTGGGACTCGGAGGCGCGCGGCGCGATTACGGGTCTGACTTTCGGGACCACCCGTGCGCACATTGTCCGCGCCACGCTGGAAGCCATCGCCTATCAGACGCGCGACCTTGTGGAAGCCATGGAGCGCGACAGCGGCGAGCGCCTGCGCGAGTTGCGCGTCGACGGCGGCGCCACCGCCAACGGTTTCCTCATGCAGTTCCAGGCGGACATCCTCGGCCGGCCCATTGTCAGGCCCGTGGACATCGAGACGACGGCGCTCGGCGCAGCGTATCTCGCCGGCCTGGCCGTGGGCTTCTTCAAGGGAGTCGGCGACCTCGAAAGCTTCTGGCAGAAAGAGCGCGTCTTCGAACCGCACATGCCGGAGTCGAAGCGCGAAGAGCTGTTCGCGGGCTGGCACGCGGCGCTGCGGAGGGCCAGGGGGCAGACTGCGTAGACTGAGAAGTTCAATGACCAACAACACTTTCATTTCACTTGCATTCGTAACCATCACGCTGGCGGCAGGCACTGCTCTCGCCGCTTCCGGCGAGGTCCGAATCGACACCGGAAAACTGCGGGGCGTCACTGCGGAGGGCGTCACTTCCTTTAAGTGCATCCCGTATGCTGGCCGGCCCGGATCCGTGGAAGGAGCGCATCGACCTGGTGGAGGCGATGGTGGTGGCGCAGAAGAAGTAGCGGGAGTAAAGGGAGTAGAAGAAGTAAGCCTGGTTACCATTGGAACATCATCGGCTCCTGCCTTCAAAGGATTCGTTGCCGAAAGCCCCAGACTCGTCTCCTCGTAAGGCCTTCGCCTCTTTGGTAACTCCTCCGGGGTCCCAACGTATAAGAGAGAGAAGGAGCCAAATAATGCGATTTATCGCCGTCATCTTCCTCACCACACTGACCGCTCTCGCCCAGTCTCCCCTCGCCCAGCACATCAGCCATGATCAGGCTGTTCGCGACACGAGGACATTTATCAACCTGCTCGAGGACACTCATCCTGACCCCTACACTGCCTTTGGGGGGCGCATCGAGTTTCGGCGCAAAGCTCAGGCAATCCTGGCGGGCCTCCCGCAGGACGGAATCGTAGTGGCGGACCTCGCTGCGCGGCTCCGCGAACTTATCGTCCCTCTTGCGGGACACACCGGGCTGAACGATGGCGGCTGGAGGGACCCCGACTGGTGGTTGCCGATCCAATTCACTGTGGCCACCGATGGCATTGTCCTCGCCACCTCAGACCTCGAGGAACTCGGCGGTCTCAACGGGTACCGTCTCACCGGAGCCAACGGTCACCCGGTAGAGAAGATCGCACAGGAAATGCGGGTCCACGTAAGGTACGAGAACCGTTCGGGCGCCTTAAACGGAATTACCAACGTGGTTCGAAGCCGAAAGTTCATGCTGGACCTCTTTGCCGGCGACGACCCTGACCAGATCACGTTCCAGCTTCAAGGGCCAACCGGCGCCATCGTCGATCGCCGCGTCCCGTGGGCGGAGCGCCGGAAGTTCGATGCGGATAAATGTCTGCGTGGGCAGCCTCACTGGTCCCGGCTTCCCGCGTCAGACGATCCCTTCTTCACCACGATCTTCGATCAGCCAGGCGCCGCCTATCTGCGCGTGGCGAACATTATGGGACGCGAAGCATACGAGATCGCCTGGCGCTCCAATACGGGAGATGTGCGGGAAATGCTCAAGGATTACTATCAGCGGCGGAACGCGGCTGCTCCCGAGGATATCGCTGCCGCGATTCACGGCGTACCCTCGTTTTTCGAGACCGCGATCGGCTTGCTGACCGAGATGAAGCGGCGACAGATTCCCACGCTCATCATCGACCTCCGCGGCAACAATGGCGGCTGGACTGCGAGTGTCATCCCCGTCCTTGCCGCGCTCTACGGCGACGCGTTTTACAGCGAGGATTTCCCGGGCCAGTACATCACCCGTGAATCCGCCCTTTTCCTCCAGAAGTACAACTCGACTGTAAGCGAGTGGCGCCTGAAGAGCGGAAACCCCCTGTTTGAGCCGGGTGACTACAGTTTCGAAACCACCATGATCGCATCAGGCCCGCCTGCGAGCCGCCGCGAAAAGACCATCGCCGAGTACAAGCAACGGGGCTACTCTTTTGCTGCCGCTCTGGAGAGTCTGAACGGCCAGCCGCTTTACAGACCCAAAAATGTCGTCGTGCTGACCGACCCCGGAACCTACAGCGCCGCCTTCCACTTTCTGTATTACCTGCACCACATGGGCGCGAAATCGGTGGGCGTTCCCCCTTCCCAATCGCCGAACGCGTTCATGGAGACGACGGACTTCACCCTGCCCGAATCGAAGTTGCGGGGCTTTATCGCCAACTCGCTGCAGCTCTATATGCCGGAGGAGCCCAAAGCCGACACTTTTCCAGTGGACCATCCGCTAACCTGCGAGGTGCTGCAACGCTACGGGTTCGACCGCGAAACCGCGGTTCGGTACGCTCTGGACCTGATCGCCGCTGGCAAGCTGTGACGGGTCGACCCGCCCCGCGCGCAGCGCAGGAATGAGCGCCGCGAGTAGCGCCGCCCCGCTCAACAGCAGCACGGCGCCGCTGATCGCGAGTAAGCGGAGTCAAGGGCGCGGATTACCGCGTCCGTGGGATTCGTTCGGCCATGGCAGCAGCGTATCGGTTCAGCAATCGGCCGCTGTGCTCCCCAGCGAACCCTGTGCGATGTTGAGCATTCGCGCTTTGTCTGCCTGGCCCTTCCGCTGGAATCCTCCGTCAATATTGGCGGGTATGGAGACCGCCGCGCGGCGCAGCTCGCTTCTACGCCGCCGGCTCCACCACCGCCGACATCGAACCCTTCGACCGCTCCATGCGCCAGTCCGCGCCGTAGGCCTGGATCTGGTCGCGCGCGTACTCGGCGGCCGGGAGCTCGCAGGTGATAACCGCCGTTCGGCCGGTGGAATCCACCTCCACCGCGTGACACCAGGCCTCCTCCGCGGACATGCAGAACAGCTTCTGCAGCATCTCGACAACGTAGTCGTAGCTGTGGTCGTCGTCGTCCAGAAGGACCACGCGATACAGCGGGACCCGTTGTTCCTGCCCAGTGCTCTCGGTTTGCGGGGCTTCCGTGGCGCGCGCCATCTGCGCCAGCGATTATACGCCTTTCAAGGATGCCGCGATGAGCGCCACCAGATTCCACGCCACCAGGATGGCGAACATGACGTTGATCCGCATCAGCAGGCGCTCGCGGCCCCTCCACCAGCAGAACAGCCCGAGGGTGATCGCCAGCAGCTTCACGGTCAGCAGCGCGCCGATGGGGTTGGGGGCCGAATAGAGGGCAAGCCGCACCAGCGGATTGGCCTCCTGGACACCGTGGAGCAGAAACGCAATGGTGGTCAGAAAATCGAGCACTTGCAGGTAGGAGAATTGCAGCAACTGCTGGTTCACTGTGCGTGCCCCCCGGCTGGTGATCGGGCCGTCTCAGATGACTGCCCTAAGCCACTGTAATAGATATCTCAGGCGGTGTAAACGTTCCACAGTAGGATTACCCGGGCCGAGGTACCAGACCCGACCGAGGCCACGGGGTACCGGGACCGGGGTGGCCGCACCCGGCCGGTGGTGGCCGAAGAGCACCACTACGGCCGGTTGCAACCAGCCCTCGATGCTGTACGTCATTGATTCAGCAGGCGATTCCGGTGGAATCAGAACTGCACTGAAGTGAACGGAAGCCTGTCGGAACAGGCCCAGGCGAGAATTCTTATGAAAGCTTTGAACACAACATTCCTCAGCATCGCGTTGGCGTTCGGCGCCTTCGCCGGTTATGCTCAGGCCCCCTCTTCGGATACTCCGGACAGCACGGACCAGACGCAGTCGGGCCATTGGCGCAAGGCCACCGATCCGCCTCCCGCTCAGCAATCGGTCCAGCAGGCCGCTCAGCAGCCGTCCGGGCAGCCGGCTGACAACAGCGAAGACCGCGCCATGTCCGGTCCCGACGACGGGCAGAACGCGCCTCCGCCTCCGGAAAACGACCAGAATCAGGCTCCGCCGCCTCCGGCAAACCGCGGCTGGCAGAACGGCCCGGGCCAGCCTTCTCAACAGGGTGGCTGGAGCAGGTTCGGTGACCGGCCCATGCCGCCAGCGCGCCGTCCCATGCCTCCCACGATGACCTTACAGGCAGGAACGTGGATCACGTTTCGCGTGAATCAGCCGCTCTCCAGCGATCACAATCAGCAGGGTGATGCCTTCATGGGCACGCTAGCAGAGCCGCTGGTGGTGAACGGGTTAGTGCTCGCCCCCCGCGGCCAGACCGTGGCGGGCCGCGTGGTGGAAGCGCAGAAGGCCGGCCGGGTGTCCGGCACCTCGCGGCTGGGTCTTGAGCTGACCGAGATCGGCCTGGCGGATGGCCAGCAAATCGCCGTGCACACGCAGATGGCGGAGCGGCGCGGTCCCACGTCCTGGGGGCGTGACGCCGCCGCCATCGGAGCAACGACGGTGACCGGAGCCGCTATTGGCGCCGCCGTGAATGGCGGCGTGGGCGCGGGCGTCGGCGCAGCCGCGGGAGTGGTGGCGTCAACCGTGGGTGTAATGCTGACACGCGGGAAACCAACCGTGGTGTACCCTGAGCAGGTGCTCACGTTCCGGCTGGTGAATCCGGTGACCGTCACCGCCGATTTCAACAGCGAAGCGTTCCAGCCGGTGTCGCAGGAAGACTATCAGCAGAGCTCCCTGCGCACTTATGGACCGCAGGGCTACGGCCCGAGTTACGCCCCTGCGCCCAGCTATTACGGCTACTATGGCTACGGCTACCCCTACGGCTACCCCTACGGCTACCCCTACGGCTACCCCTACGGCTACCCCAACCCCTACTACGGCCCGTATTACTACGGTGGATACTATCCGTGGTTCTGGGGCCCCAGCATCGGGTTCGGCTTCTACGGCCGCGGCTGGTACGGGGGCGGTTTCCACGGCGGCGGTTTCCGCGGCGGGCGCCGCTGATCCGACAGCAATGGGAGCGGGTTCGAACCCGCCACAGGCTGAAGCCGGTCGCCACCGTGTGCTGACCAGCTTCTGATAAAAGGTGGCACAGCTCGGCTTCGCCGCAAACAGCGGCAGGGCGGCCTTGACCAGGGCGAAGCCGAGCTGGTCCCCTTATCCGGGGATAAGGTCTGTATTCGTCTTCGCTCGTGGTCAAGGCCGCCGCAGGCTTTTCATGCCCCGTTGTGGCGGAGCCGCTACGAGACATTCACATGAATCCCGATCTTCTTCGGGTCGACTTGAGACATCGGCGCCCTCGCGGCTCAGCGGCTCATCGTGCCTTGCCAGTGCCCGACCACGGCGGAATTCGGGCAGACGCGAGTCCGGGTCTGCAAGGGCGTCACCACGACAGGCACAAGGCTGGCAATGAGGAGAAGATGGCGCAAGGCGCTTGCCGCTCACTTGGGAGAGATCATAACCCTGTTATACAGGGCGCGAGGGTGCGCCGGGCTTTTGCCGCGATCGCCGCCACGGCGACGGCCGTCAACAGGAGCAGCACCGGGTCCATGGGATGACGATAGCGGGCTGAGGCCAGCGTCAGGTAGTAGGCGCACGGAAACACGATGGGAAAAACCGCGAGCGGGAAGGCATACGGGTTGCGCGCGCGGAACAGCACCACGATGCCCGCCAGCGCGCCGATCGACACCAGCACGTTGAACAGCAGCACGCCGCCGAACTCCGCCAGCGGGTGCGCGGAGCCTCCCGTCCAGATGACCACGAAGCGAAACCAGCAGGCGCGCAGCTCGTCCCCGGGGTGCTCCATCATGAACCGGACGGCCTCGCTCTGCTTTTCCTGCATGTAGGCGATCTCGCCGATCTCGATGTATCTGGCGCGTTCGACCGTGTTGGTAATCGGGTGCAGGCGGCCGGGCCAGGCGCCCGCGGACTGGTCGTGATTGCCCAGCCACAGCGTCAGACCGACGACCGAGCGAAACGGGATGAAACGGTGAAACACGGCGAAGTTCCGAGCGGTCCACGGCGCGCAACACAGGACCGCCATGCCGGCCGCGAGCGCGACGTGGCCACAGCGCCGTGACCGGTATGCCAGCCAGCCCAGCAGAAACGGCAACAGCGCGAGCAGCGTCGGGTTGGTCATCAGCGCGAGGCCCCACAGCAGGCCATAGGCGCCCCAGTCGGGCCAGGTCGGTGACGGGCACCGAGATTCCGCAACACCGAGTGACGCGTTTTTGGCAGGTTCCCGGCGCGGAAATTCGGTGCCCGTCACCGGATTGGCCGCCAGCGCCAGCGTGGCCCACAGGATGATGGCAGCCAGCAACGCCGCGAGCGGCGCATCCCACATCGATTCCACCGGCAGCTTGATGGCGTTGGGGAAGACGGCCCAGAGCCACGCCGCGCCGGCCGCCACGCCCGTTCCGCCAATTCGCCGGCCCGCGTAGTAGATGGGCACGCAGGTACACGCGGAGAAGAGAATGTTCAAAACAGCGGCGGCAACGAATGATTGAAACGTGTAGAGCCCGAAAAGGCGAAAGATGCCGGCGAGAAGCAGCGGATACACCGGAGTCAGCCAGGCGGTGGGCCCGGTCTCCACGCGAAGCGGCGAGCTGAGTCCTTTCCCGGTGGCCACGGACGCGGCGATGTTGCCGGGCTCGAACAGGAAAGGAATGACGGCGAGCGCCCGGTGCGCGCGGTGTTGCTGGTAATCCCACCCGTATCCGAGACGCAGGCAGAGTGCGACCGCGAATATCACCAGCAGAGAGGTCGACGCCGCGCGCAGCCGTTTCATGGCGCTTTTGCCACCTCTTGTTCCAGCCGCTCCCGCGTGAGGCGCACCGCTTCGGGAGACTCGTCGCAGGCGATCCAGCGGCGAAGCAGCCGCTGCGCCGCCACGGCCGTGGTGCCGCTCCCGCAAAAAAAATCGGCCACCACGCCGCCGGCCGGACAACCGGCCTCCACCACGCGCTCCAGCAGCTTCAGCGGTTTCTGCGTGGGGTAGCCGGCGCGCTCACGCGAGGTGCGGCCCACCATGTCCATCTCCCACCAGTCCTTCATCCCCACCACCGTGTACCAGCCGTTCTGGTCCTCGTACTCGGCGACGCCGGCGAAACGGTACGGCTTGCGGCCGCGGTTGTAGGATTTCTCGCTGGGCGCGGCGAAGTAGTAATCGCGCTCCTTCGCATACCACAGCAGCACGTCGTGCTTGCGGCTGAACCGGCGCCTTGGACTCGCACCGCCGGACTTGTAGCACCAGACGATCTCGTTGACGAAACGCTGGTAGCCGAAGATCTGATCCAGCGCGACCTTGATGTAGTGACTGGCGTGCCAGTCGCAGTGCACCACCAGGCTGCCGCTGGGCTTCAGCAGGCGGTGCATCTCGCGGAGCCGAACGGCGAGCCAGTCGGTGTAGGCGGCGATCCCGCCCGGCCACACGTCGCTGAAGGCGGTGTGCTGGCGGCGGGTGAAGAACGGCGGGTCGGCGTAGATGAGGTCGATGCTCGCATCCGGCAGCGTGCGCATGAACGGCAGATTGTCGGAGAGGGCGAGGCGGTTCGGCGCGGCCACGCTCAGATCCACCGGTACGCCATGGCCACAGCCACCGCCAGACCGGCGATGCCGAGGAAGCTGCCGTAGGGAAGCTCATACGTGGCCGCGTTCTTGCGCGCGATGAGGATGAATGCGAGGCCGACCACACTGCCGAGAATGGACCCTGCCATGATGGTGAACAGCACGCCCTGCAGGCCCAGGAACGCGCCGACCATGGCCACCATCTTCACGTCGCCGAGGCCCAGCCCTTCGCGATGCCGGACCTTTTCGTAGGTCCACCGCAGCAGCCACAGCACCAGGCTGCTCACGGCGGCGCCCAGCAGGGCCTCGCCCAGCGACGCGATCCGCTCGCTGTGGTCGTAGAGGAGCACGGACACGATGCCCGCGCGGACGGGGATGAACGGCGACAGCACAAGCCCGAGAACGGCGCCGCCGATGGTGAACTCGTCGGGCAGAATCTGCGATTCGAAATCGGTGACCACCAGCGCGATCAGGATGGCCCCGAACGCGCACAAGCGGAACGCATCCGGTGTGGGCCCGAGCGCCCCCACGGCCCAGGCGAACCACACGGCGGTGGCCAACTCCACCAGCGGATAACGGATGGAGATGCGTTCGTGACAATGGCGGCAGCGGCCCCCGAGCAGCGCGTAGCTGAGGAGCGGGATGTTGTCGTACCAGGCTATGGTTTTCTCGCAGGCCGGGCAGAACGAGCGGCTGGGGCGCGCCACGGACAGGTCTCGCGGCAGGCGATAGATGCACACGTTGAGGAAACTGCCGATGAGGAGACCGGCGAGGAATGCCAATGCGGCTGCCAGCATGGGTTACTGTGATCGTACACCACGTGGGCGGGGGAGACGCTCGGTAAGCCCACATGTACGGTCTGCGCTTACATTCCGGGCGGTAAGGATTAGCAAGCGAGTCCGCGAGCAACAGTAACCGCTACGCCTTCGATTGATGCGACTCTCGCGGATTGCATTGCTGACGCCGTTTACACAGGGGTCACCTATGCCCCAGCTATGCCAATCTGAACGCGCCGTCGGACTTCGTGCCAGTCATCGTGTAGCAGCCGTCCAACAACACGCATATCACGCTGGAGCAACGTGACCAAATACAACCGAAAACGGGAGGGGGCGTGCAGGCCCGCTGCTTTCCATTCCTTGATCTCGCAATCGGTTGGGCATAGAGGATCTGCCGACCTCGTGGTGATCAATCCCAGGATGACGTCCGGGCGATGGAGTTGATAGACGGCCGTGGATAGAACCACGGCAGGTCTCGCCTTCGTAATCCGGGCGCCTGGAAAGGCCGCGATTACGATGTCCCCCGGCGTCGAGACTCTTCGCGCTCCGTCTCATCAAATCTGGATAGAGACGCGCGCTGCGCATCCGCGATATCCTCGCTGGTCCACGTATCGGACCAGTCTACGTTGTTGCCGTTTGCGAGATCGCGAAGCCGGATTGTCCAGGTAATCACTTGATCGGCAGCGTCGGGCGGCAAGGCGCGAAGTGCCTCCACCAGACGTTCTTCGTTTTCGCTGAGCGTGATCACAGGGCCATTGTACCGCTGCGGCTAGCGACAATCCCGCCGACGAAGCTGGCCGATGAGCGCATGTCCGATCACTCCGCCAGCCCGGCCCCATCCCCCGCCGCTCCCTATAATCAGAACAGCAGTGCCTTGCATGAAGATCTCCGCCGCCATCATCACGTTCAACGAGGAGCGCAAGCTGCCGCGGGCCATCGAGAGCCTGCGCTGCTGCGACGAGATCGTGGTGCTGGACAGCGGCTCCACCGACCGCACCGTGGAGATCGCCGCCAAACTGGGTGCGCGCGTGATCCCCAGCGGCTGGCACGGCTTCGCCGCCCAAAAGAACATCGCGGCCGAGCAATGTTCCAACGACTGGGTGCTGTCGCTGGACGCCGACGAGACCCTCAGCGAGGCGCTGGAGGGCGAGATCCTGCAGATCCGCAAGAACGGGCCGCAGTTCGACGGCTACACCATGCCCCGGCTGGCGCAGTACCTGGGCCGCTGGATTCTGCACTCCGGCTGGTACCCGGACCGCAAGGTGCGGCTGTTCGACCGCCGCCGCGCGCGCTGGACCGGCGAATTCGTGCACGAATCGGTGGTGGTGGACGGCCGGGTGGGCCACCTTCAATCCAACATCCTGCACTTCACCTTCGAATCGCTGTCCGAGCACCTACGCACCATGGACCGTTACACCACGCTCGCGGCCGAGCAGCTCATTGAGCGTAAGGCGCAGGCCGGTTGGACGGAGCTGCTGCTCGATCCGATGTGGACGTTCTTCCGGACCCTCGTGCTGCAGCGCGGTTTTCTGGACGGCACCGAAGGGCTCTCCATTGCGTACATGGCGTCGGTCTACAATTTTCTCAAGTACGCTAAGGTTAGGTTCATGCGGCCCCATGATTGAGACCGCGCTCGAGCGCCCACTCCACATTCTGCACGTGCATGCCGCGGAAGAAACTCGCGGCGGCGAATATCAGACGCTGGCTCTGATGGAAAGTCTGGCGAAGCTGGATCACCGGCAGACACTGCTCGCTCCGCCCGGTTCGCCTTTCTATGACGCGGTCTGCGCGCGCGGTCTGGATGTGCAGCCGCTGACTCTGCCGTCCATTGTGCGGTTGAGCCCGGCTTACGATGTGGTTCACGCGCACGACACCCGCGCCCACAGCATGGCGGCGGCCACCGCGCGCGTGCCGGTGATCGTGTCGCGCCGGGTGGCGTCTCCCATCCGCCGCAGTCCCGCGTCCCGCTGGAAGTATCGCCGCGCCGCGCATTTCATCGCCGTGTCGCACTACGTGGAGCGGCTGCTGCTGGATGCCGCCATTCCGCCGGAGCGGATCTCGGTGGTGTACGACGGCGTGGAGCTGGCCGCAACCGGGAGCGACGCCGCAGCTTCACTCGCGCTGGCGCTCGCGCCGAACCGCATTCTCGAGGAAGCCGCCCGGCTCTGCGGCAGGCCCCTCCATTTCTCTCGCGATCCGCTGGCCGACCTTCCGCGCGCTCGCGTTTTTCTCTACATCGTGTACGCCGAAAGCTCCGGCTTCCCCGTGCTGGAGGCCATGGCCCACGGCGTCCCCGTGATTGCCAGCCGCGTGGGAGGCCTGCCCGAGGTCATCGATGACGGCCACACCGGCATCCTCACCACTAACGATGCGCAGGCGGTGGCCAGCGCCCTCGCCCGCGTGCTCGAAAACCCCGCCCTCGCCGCCGAGCTCGGCGCGAATGGACGCGCCCGCGTGGAGGAGCACTTCACTGTGGATGAGATGGTGCGCGGCACGCTTGCGGTCTATCGAAGTGTGCTGGACCCGCCCAGCAGCTCGTCGTAGACCTGCAGCGTCTGCTGGGCCGTGCGTTGCCAGGTGAACTGGCGCGCGCGGGCAAGCCCTTCCGCCACCATGTGATCGCGAACTGCCGGCGACTCGACGGCCTGCACCACCTGAGACGCGATGGCGCACGGGTCGTGCGGATCGGCATACAGCGCGGCGGGCCCGCCCACTTCGGGAAGCGAAGACGTGTTGGAAGTGACCACCGGCAGCCCGTGCGCCATGGCTTCCAGCACCGGGAAGCCGAAGCCCTCTTCAAGCGACGGGAACAGCAGCGCGCTGGCCGACTGATAGAACGTCCGCAGCAGGTTGGCCGGCACGTAACCGCTGCGGTGTACGCGCGCTTCCAGCCGTTCGCCAGCGATGAATGCGTGGATGGCCCGGTGTCCGTACCCGTCGCCGCCCACCAGCAGCAGGTGGTAGCGCTCCGGCAACATCTTCAGCGCACGCAGCGCGTTCAGCAGGTTCTTGCGGGTTTCCAGCATGCCCACCGTCAGCAGCAGCTCGTTCCCTCTGCCCACCAGGCGCTCCCGCTCGCGCAGGCTCTCTTCCGGCGAAATGGTTCGCGCCGGCGGATCCACGCCGTACGGCGTCACCCGGATGCGCTCCGCCTCCACGCTGCACTCGCTCTGCAACAGATCCGCCGTGAACCGAGAGCCGGTGACGATGCGCTCGGCGCGGCCAGCGGCTTCGCGCAGCACCGCGGAGAACTTCCGCCGATACTCCGGCGTAGAATAGTCGTGGCCGGTGATCGGGAAAATGTCGTGAATGGTGACCACTTCGCGGCGAAAGCGGAACGAGGGGGCGCGCTGCGCCAGGCTGTGAAACAGATCCGTTCGCCAGGGCCGCCAGAAGGTCAGCATCCGGGTTGACGTGCCGGGCGGCCGCAGGAATTCGCGGCGCTTTCGCAGCCTTGACATCCGGTAGCAGATCAGGAAATGGTGGGAGGTGTCGAGCTCGGCGAGGGACTCGATCAGCCGGCGGGAGTAGGTGGCGCTTCCCGTCGGGTACGCGCCGAAGATGTAGCTCGCGTCGAGTCCGATGCTGGCCATGTTTCTTACTAAATGATAGGTGACGATCATCGGCTGACTACGCTGCACGTGGATCTGGGCCGGCAGTGGCGCGGTGGACAGAACCAGGCGCTGCTGCTGGCGGCGGAACTTCGCCGGATGGGACACGCCGCTGAGCTGGTGGCCATCGCGGGCGGGCCGCTGGCGGAGCGCGCGCGGAAGCTGGGCATTCCGGTGCATGAAGTCGCGGGGCGTTTCGATGCCGCGCTGCGACTGCGCCGGTTGGCGTCCAATTCGGGGACAGTCGACGACATTCCGCATCGGGAAGCCACGGAGAACAACGCACCGCTTGCTGCGGCATCTCGTGGCCTGTCCCCGAATTGGACGCGAGGCCGGTTCGATGTGGTGCACTGTCACGAGGCCCATGGCCTGACCGCGGCGTGGTGCGCGGGTGTCCATCGCCGCACCGTCTCGGTGGCAGCGCGGCGCGTGGCGTATCCCATCGCGCGCAACCCCATCGCGCGGTTTCGCTACCAGCGTGTGAAACGCATCATCGCGGTGTCGCGATTCGTGAAGGAGAGCGTGCTCGCCTGCGGGTTCCCGGACGAACAGGTGGAGGTGATCTACGACGGGGTCGTGATTCCCGACGCGCCGGCCGTTGGCGGCGGTGGTCTGCGGCTCGGCTGCGTCGGCTGGCTGCTGCCGGAAAAAGGCCAGGAGCTGCTGATTCGTGCTCTGCCTGCGGTGCTCGCGCGATACCCCGGCTGCCGACTGGTGCTCGCGGGAGAAGGACCCTCGCGGCCCGGTCTGGAGCGACTGGCCGCTGGTCTCGGAGTGGCGGCGGCGGTGCAGTTCGCGGGTCTGGTGGACGACGTCTCGGCGGTCTATCGGGCCCTCGATGTTTTCGCGTTCCCGTCGCTGGCGGAGCCGCTCGGCAGCTCGCTGCTCACCGCGATGGCACACGGACTGCCCTCGGTGGCCCTCGCGGGCGGGGCCGTGCCGGAAGTAATCGAGGACGGCCGAACCGGTTTGCTGGTGGAGGCGCCCGATCCTGCGGCCTTCGCGGGCGCGGTACTGCGCCTGCTGGACGACGCTTCGCTCGCTGCCCGCCTCGGCGCCGCCGCGCGCCAGACGGTGGAGGAGCGCTTCAGCGTGGCGCGCATGGCCCGCGACACCGTGGCACTGTATCGCCGGGCCGGAGGGTAACGCGTCGAGAGCCGGTCGGCCAATTCGGCGGCATGTGGCGGCGTGGAAGCGCCTGGTGGTAAAGTAGCGCGTTGTGAAACCCCTTACGCATCGCACGGTTTTGTTTCTGGCCTTTTCGTCCTTCGCTCTTACTCAGGAGCCCGCGTACCTGAATTCCGCGCTGCCGCGCGAACAGCGCGTGGACGATCTGGTATCCCGCATGACGCTGGAGGAGAAAGCGTCGCAACTGGTGAATCAGGCGCGGGCGATCCCGCGATTGCAGGTGCCCGCGTACGACTGGTGGAGCGAGGCCCTGCACGGCGTGGCGCGCGAGGGAACGGCGACCGTGTTCCCGCAGGCCATCGGGCTGGGGGCGACGTGGGACGCGCCGCTGATTCACGACATGGCCACGGTGATCGGAATCGAAGCGCGGGCCAAGCATCATGAGGCGGTCCGCAACGGCAGACGGGACATCTTCGAGGGACTGACCTTCTGGTCGCCGAACATCAACATCTTTCGCGATCCGCGGTGGGGGCGCGGACAGGAGACCTACGGCGAAGATCCGTTCCTGACCGCGCGGATCGGCGTGGCTTTCGTCACCGGCCTGCAGGGCGACGATCCAAAGTATCTGCAAGTGGTGGCGACGCCCAAGCACTTCGCGGTGCACAGCGGACCGGAGCCGTTGCGGCACGCGTTCAACGCGGAGGTGTCGAAGCACGACATGGAAGACACCTATCTGCCGGCTTTTCGGGCGACGGTGACCGAGGGCAAGGCGCAATCGGTGATGTGCGCGTACAACCGCATCAACCGCGAGCCGGCGTGCGCCGACACTTTCCTGCTAAAGGATGAGCTGCGCGGGGCCTGGGGATTCGACGGCTACGTGGTGTCCGATTGCGACGCCGTGGCGGATATCATGCGCGGGCACCACTACACGAAGACGCTGCCGGAGGCTGCGGCGGTGTCGCTGAAGATGGGCACTGACAACGATTGTGCCGACTTCCGCATGAAGGTCACCGACAACTTCGATTACATCAAGTATGTCGACGCCGTCAAACAGGGGCTGCTGACCGAGAAAGATATCGACGTCGCGGTCAAACGGCTCTTTCGCGCCCGCTTCGCGCTGGGCATGTTCGATCCGCCCCAGATGGTGAAGTACGCGCAGACGCCCCTCGGCGCGAACGACACCGAGGAGCATCGGCAACTCGCGCTGAAGGTGGCGCGAGAGAGCATGGTGCTGTTGAAGAACGACGGCGTGCTGCCGCTGCCGCGCGCCATCAGGCGCATCGCGGTGGTGGGGCCGCTGGCGGATTCCCTGCGCGTGCTGGAAGGCAACTACAACGGCACGCCTTCGCAGCCGAAGACCGCGCTCGATGGAATCCGCCGGGAGTTCACAAAGACCAAAGTGACATTCGCGCCGGGAATGAAGTTTCTGCGGGATCCGGTGGCCGTGCCCGCCTCGGCGCTCACCACCGAGGACGGACAGACGGGGCTGACGGCCGAGTACTTCAACAGCGTGGATCTTTCCGGGACGCCGGTGGTGACTCGAACCGATCCGCAGATCAACACCCGGCTGATCTCCTACACCGTGCCGGGACTCGATGCCAACCGCTTTTCCGTGCTCTGGTCGGGCGCGCTTGTGGCGTCCGAGGCGGGAACCTGGACGCTGGCGGTGACCGGTGGCGACACGTATCGCCTGTGGCTGGATGGCAAAGTGCTCATCGACAATCCGGACAAGCACGGTGGGGTCACCAAGAGCGCCGAGGTGAGACTGGAGCACGGACACAGGTACGCGATCCGGCTCGATTACTTCCATTCCAGCGGCAACGAGGTGGCGAAGCTGACGTGGATGCGAACGGACGGCCAGCGTTTGGATGACGCCCTCGACGCGATAAAGCTGGCAGACGTGGTGATCGCCGTGGTGGGGATCACCGCGGACCTGGAAGGCGAGGAGATGAAGGTGGACGTGCCCGGCTTCGCGGGCGGGGATCGCATCAGCATCGACCTCCCGAAGGAAGAAGAAGATCTGCTGGAAGCGGTGAAGGACAACGGAAAGCCGCTGATCGTGGTGCTCATGAGCGGCAGCGCGCTGGCGGTTAATTGGGCCAGCCAGAAGGCGAACGCCATTTTGGAAGCGTGGTACCCGGGCGAAGAAGGCGGAACGGCCATCGCCGAAACGCTGGACGGAACGAACAATCCGGCGGGCCGCCTGCCGGTGACGTTTTACAAGGGTGTGGATCAGTTGCCGCCGTTCGTGGATTATTCGATGAAGAACCGAACCTATCGGTACTTCCAGGGAAGGCCGCTGTATCCGTTCGGATATGGTTTGAGTTTTACAAAGTTCGACTTTAGAAATCTCACAACGTCGCCGAAGACGGTGAAGGCCGGCGATTCGCTGGATGTGGACGTCGATGTGCGCAATATCGGCGCGCGCGACGGCGATGCAGTGGCCGAGTTGTACCTGAGCTTTCCGGCGGCACCGGGGATGCCGATTCGCGCGCTGCGCGGTTTCAGCCGGGTGCCGGTGGCCGCGGGCAAAACCCAGCACGTCCACTTCAAGCTGGACCCGCGCGACCTGAGCTCGGTGACGGAGGCCGGGGATCGCGTGGTGGCTGCGGGAGCGTACAAGATCAGCGTGGGCGGCGGTCAGCCGGGAATGGGCGCGTCGGTGGCTGAGGCGCAGTTCACGGTGGAAGGCGAGCAGAAGCTCCCGGAGTGAGCACCGTGAGCCACGAATGAAACACGAATGCACACGAATACGTTACTTATTCGTTTGCATTCGTGTTCATTCGTGGCCAATGCCAGCCAGAACCCGCAGAATCTCGACGCCGTATTTGCCGGCGATTCCCGGACCGATGCCATGTACCGCGAGCAGCTCGCTGTTGGTGCGCGGTTGCCTGACCGCGATCGCCTGCAGCGTCTTGTCGGACAGGATGCGAAACGCCGGGACGTGCTTGCTGCGGGCCTCGGCCAGCCGCCAGGATTTCAGGGCGGCCTCCACGAGAGATGCTTTTCGTGGCGTCGCGGGCGCGGCCTGCGCGGCCTTCACTGGTTTGCTGCGCCTTCTGCCTTTGCGCGGCCGCGGGCGCGGCTCGCTCTCGATTTCCTCGGGAATCATCACCGCTGAACCCGCGCTCTCCTCGCGTCCGAAGCTGCTGAGCCAGACCTTGCGGTAGTCGATCCGCTTGCCGTCTTTCTCGAACGACGCTTCGGCGATGTCAACCACTCGGCCGCGCGCCATGGCGTTTAGCAGTTCCTCGAAGCTGCGGCGGTCCAGTGGGCCGTTCGGGAACGTTTGCGCGTGCAGGCGGCCCGCACTCAGTCCATCGCCCTTCTTCAGCACGTCAATGATGCGCTGGATGTCGGCCTGCTCGAATTCGTCGGCCGGGCGGAAGTTCTGGGCCAGCGCCGCCTGCGGGCAGCAGAAATCGCAGACCCCGCACCGCCGGTTCGAGTCCGCGGTGTCGCCGAAGTATCGCACCAGCGCGAGCATGCGGCAGCAGGCGCCCTCGCAGTACGAGAGCATCTTTTCGAACTGGGCCATCTTGTGCTCGCGCTGGGCGAGGTAGGCTTCGCGCCAGCCCTCCGCGCCGCGGCTTACGTTCTCCGCGTAGTCCACCACGGCGCCGGCGTGAATCCAGAGTTTTTCCAGAGCGATCTCGAATGCGTCACCGGCCAAATGGCTGCGGCGCTTCAACACGTCCTTCGGCTGCGGCTCGCCGGTAAGGTTGTCGAAGATGCGCGCGAGCACCGCGGGTTCGGGGTAATCGCGCTCGAAGAAATAGTCGTGGCCATAGCGATCCGCGTACGAGTGCATCAGAATGGCGCGCGAGGGGGCGCCATCGCGGCCGGCGCGGCCGATTTCCTGATAGTATCCTTCGACGCTCGCCGGCAAGGCGGTGTGGATCACAGTGCGGATGTTGGGCTTGTCGATGCCCATGCCGAAGGCGATGGTGGCGACGATCACGTCGACGCGGCCCTCGAGGAAATCCTTCTGCGCCTCCTCGCGCGTGTTGCCGTCGATGCCCGCGTGGTAAGCGGCCGCCGCGAAGTCGCCCTGTAATTCGCGGGCGAGATCCTCGGCGTCACGGCGCCGGGGCACGTACACGATGGCCGGCCGCCGCTCGTCGGCCGCAAGTATTCCACGCACCAGGGAGAAACGTGCATCGGGCGGGGTCTTCGCCAGCTCGATGGCGATGTTCTCGCGCCGGAAGCCGTGAATGAGACGCTTCGGCGCGCTCAGGCCCAGTTGCTTTGCGATATCGTTCTGCACCAGCGGCGTGGCCGTCGCGGTAAGCGCGATCACCGGCGCGGGGCGCAACGCCGGCAGATGTTGTCCGATGGTCCGATAGTCCGGCCGGAAATCGTGCCCCCACTGGGAGATGCAATGTGCCTCGTCGATGGCGATCAGCGCGGGTTTGCGTTTCGCCAGCATTTCCGGGAACCCCTGGACGCGCAGCCGCTCGGGCGCGATGAACAGGAAATCCAGTGTGCCGTCGAGGTAGTCGAGACAGACTTTGCGCGATGCCGCGCGGTCGCGATTGGAATGGATGCGTTCGGCGGCGAAACCGAACCCGCTCAGCTTGCCCACCTGGTCCTCCATCAAAGCGATCAGCGGACTGATCACCAGCGTGGTCCCGCCCAGCATCACGCCCGGGAGCTGGTAGCAGAGCGACTTTCCCGATCCGGTGGGCATGACAAGCAGAACGTCCTGCCCCGAGATCAGCGTGCGGCAAACCTCTTCCTGATTGGGCCGGAACGATTCATAGCCGAAGGAGTTGCGGAGGACCTCGATCAGCGTGCCGCTGCGTTCGCGGTGCACGGGCGGGGAAACTTCGCCGAGGTTGCCGGTGCGTTCGCTGCTGTGTTCGCGCACGGGCGGTGACGCGGTCGCCACGATCTGCGCGGGCGCTTCGCCCACCTTGCCCACCACCTCGCGCACGTAATCCTCGATGCCGCGCAGGAACGGCGAGAGCTCCGCCTGGCCGCGCTCGATGGATTTCAATCGCGCTTCCCACTGGCCGGTCATGGCCGGGCTCTTCACTTCGGGATGCACGATGTCGATGAGGCGAATTCCCTTCTCCGTCGCCTCCAGGCTCCGGCCGCGGCGAGCGATGAACCCCCGCTTCAAGAGCACTTCGATGATCTGCGCGCGTGTGGCTGGCGTGCCCAGGCCACTCTCCTTCATCGCGTCAGAAAGCTCCTTGTCGTCGAGCGTTTTACCGGCCGTCTCCATGGCCGTCAGCAGCGTGGCGTCGGTGAGGCGTTTCGGCGGCTGCGTTCTCTTCGCGACGGACTCAACACTGACCACGCTCTGCGCCTGGCCTTCGGCGAGATCCGCGGGCAGAGTGGGTTCATCAGTGTCTGGCCTGCGGCCCGCGATGTCGAGCACTTTCCATCCCGTCTGCCGGATCGCGGTTCCGCTCGAGCGGAAGCGATCCTCGGCCGCGCTGCGCACCAGCGTCACCACCGTGGTGGCCAGCCAGATATGATCGTCGTGCCAGGCGGACAGCAGGCGGCGGCAGATGAGGTCGAAGATCTTGCGCTCGTCTGACCCAAGCGATGCTTCGAGCGACGCGCCGGCCGGTGAAACGCCGGTAGGGATGAGGGCATGGTGATCGGTCACCTTCGTGTCGTCCACGAAGCGCCGTGAAAGCGGCCACTCGCCGGTGCCCGGCGCGAGCAGGCCCTCGTAGTTGCCGGCGATGGCCGCGACGATCTTCGGCAGCGTCCGCGCCACGTCCTGCGAGAGATGCCGGCTGTCGGTGCGCGGATAGCTGGTCAGCTTGTGCCGCTCGTAGAGAGCTTGCGCCAGCTCCAGCGTGTGCTGCGCGCTGAAGCCGTACAGGCGGTTGGCGTGCCGCTGCAGCTCGGTGAGGTCGTAGAGCAGCGGCGGAGGCATGCGGTTCGTGCGCGCGTCGATCTTCTCCACGACGGCCGCGCCGCCGCGCACGCGTTCGACGATGGCCGCGGCCTCTTCGCCGCTCGACGGGAGTTTCATCGCCGCATCGAGGGGCTCCACGCCTGGACGGAACCACGTCCCCTTGTACCCGTTGAACGTGGCCACCACATTCAGGTAGTCTTCCGCGACGAACTTGCGGATGGCCAGTTCGCGTTCCACCAGCATCGCTAGCGTGGGAGTTTGCACCCGGCCCACCGAGAACTCCTCGTGGCAGGCCAGCGTGTAGGCGCGAGAGAGGTTCATGCCCACCAGCCAGTCCGCGCGGCTGCGGCCACGGGCGGCATCGGCGAGGTGATCGTAATCGCGCCCGTCGCCCAGTTTCGCGAAACCGTCCCGAATCGCTTCCGGGGTCAGCGACGAAATCCAGAGGCGGCGCACCGGCTTGTCGCATCCGGCGGCTTCGTAGATGTAGCGGAAGATCAGCTCGCCTTCGCGACCCGCGTCCGTGGCGCAGATGACGCCGGAGACACGCGGCGACGTGATAATCCTGCGCACTACCTCGAACTGCTCCCGCGTCTCTTCCACCGTCACCAGCGGCCACGTCTCCGGCAGCATGGGCAGCAGATCGCGCCGCCACGCGCGCCACTCCGGCCGGATCTCGTGGGGCTGCGCCAGCGCCACCAAATGACCAATGGCCCAAGTGACCACGTACCCGCCGCCGTGCAGATAGCCTTCGCCGCGCTTGCCGGCGTTCAGTACGCGGGCGATGTCGCGGGCCACCGAGGGCTTTTCGGCGACTACCGCGACGTTGCTCTCGGCCATGTCAGCGCGCCGCGAGATCGGCCGCGATGGCCTCGGCGATCTTCTGCCCGTGGAACCGGCCGTTCTCGATGAAGATCTCGTTGGTGTGCATGCCGGCTACAATCACGCCGGCCAGATAGACGCCCCGGCGGTCGCTTTCCAGCGTCTCGGGATCGGTGTGCGGGCGCTGGCTGGCCGGGTCGAGACGGATGCCCAGCGCCGCCATGAACTTCAGATCGGGCCGGTAGCCGATCAGCGCGAAGACGTAATCGTTTTTCAGCCGCACCTCGCCCTCGGGCGTGCTCAGCACCACCGCGCCGGGCAGGATTTCTTTCACGCACGCGCGGAAATACGCCTTGATTTCTCCCGATTTAATGCGATTTTCGATGTTCGGCCTGATCCAGTATTTGACGTGATCGTGAATGCCCGCGCCGCGATGCACCAGGGTGACGCGCGCGCCGGTCCAGTGCAGCTCCAGCGCGGCGATGGCCGCCGAGTTCTTCGCCCCGACGACAACGACGTCCTGGTCGTAATAAGGATGCGCCTCCTTGTAGTAATGAATCACCTTGTCCAGCTCCTCGCCGGGCACGTTCAGCATGTTCGGCACGTCGTAGTAACCCGTGGACAGAACGATCTTGCGCGCGCCATACGTGCCCTTCTCCGTGTGTACGGTGAAGTGCAGGTCGTCGCCTTCGATGCGCTCCACGCGCTCGTACTGATGAATGGCCAGCTTGTAGTGGTCGGCCACGCGCCGGTAATACTTGAGTGCCTCGGTGCGTCCCGGTTTCTCGCCGATGGAGGTCATGGGAATGTCGCCGATCTCCAGCAGTTCCGGCGTCGTGAAGAACACCATGTTGGTGGGGTAGTTGTACAGCGAGTTCACCACGCAGCCCTTGTCGAAAATGAGCTCGTCGAGGCCGCGCCGCTTCAACTCGATGCCGCAGGCAAGGCCCGTGGGACCCGCACCCACCACGATGGCGTCGGCCATCCGCATCTCAGAGCATGCCCTCCACCGCGGCGTAAACACTTTCCAGGGCCGCGGGGAGAGCCTCCGGGTTCTTTCCGCCGGCCTCCGCCATATCGGGACGCCCGCCGCCTTTGCCGCCTACGGCCTGCGCCACCTGACCGACCAGCTTCCCTGCGTGCACCTTGCCGGCGAGGTCTTTCGTCACCGCGGTGATGATGGCCACGTTCGAATCTTCCGAGGAGGCCAGCACCACCACCGCGCTCTTCCACTTGTTGCGCAGCGAATCGGCCAGCGAGCGGAGCTGGGCGCGGTCCATGCCGGGCACTTCGGCAGCCAGCACCTTCACCGTCTTGAACACGCGCGCCTGCCGTTCGAGCGTGCCCACCTGCGCGCCGGCCAGTTTCTCCTTGAGTTGCTCCACCTGCTTTTCGAGCGTCCGCTGCCCCAGGCGCAGTTCTTCGTTCTCGCGATTCAGCTTGTCCTTCTCGCGCTTGAAGTACTCGGGCACCGTCAGCCCGGTGATGGCCTCGATGCGGCGCACGCCCGCTGAAATGCTGCCTTCGTAAATGATCTTGAACAGGCCGATATCGCCGGTGCGGTGCACGTGGGTGCCACCGCACAACTCGCGGCTGAATCCGGGCACGGAGACCACCCGCACCTTGTCCCCATATTTCTCGCCGAACAAAGCCATGGCGCCGGTTTCGAGCGCCTTGTCGAGATCCATCACGTCGGTGTTCACCTCGGTGTTGGCCAGCACCTGCTCGTTCACCAGGCGCTCGACTTCGTCTACTTCCTGCGGCGTCAGGGCGTCGTAGTGCGTGAAATCGAAGCGCAGGCGGCCCGGTTCCACCACGCTCCCGGCCTGCTTGACGTGCGTGCCCAGCACCTGGCGAAGCGCGGCGTGCATCAGGTGCGTCGCGGTGTGATTGCGCATGGTGGATTCGCGCAGGGGGCGGTCCACGCGGGCGATGACGGTCTGGCCTTCGGTGAGGAGCGAGGAGTCGCCGAGGGGAATTGGGGGACACTCAACCTGAGCGTGGTCTGAGCCGATTTCTACACCAGATTGAGTGTCCCCAATTCCCCTCGGAGTGTCCCCAATTCCCTTCACACGATGCACGATGGCGTTCGGCGCGGGCTTGTACGTGTTCTCGACGATGGCCACACGCTCTCCGCTATCGGGCACGAGCAGCACGCCGGTGTCGCCCACCTGGCCGCCGGACTCGGCATAGAACGGAGTGCGGTCGAATACCAGTTCCATGCGTCCCGCTTCGCCGACCACTTTCACGATCCGCACCGGCGCTTCCAGCGTCTCGCGGCCGATGAACTCGGTGGGCGGCAGCGATTTGTAGACCTCGGCGACCTGCGCCTTGTCGCCGCCGCGCCAGCTCGCCCGCGCGCGAGCGCGCTGCTTCTCCATCTCCTCGGTGAAGCCCTCGCGGTCGATGGTGAAGCCCTGCTCGCGGGCCATGTCCTCCTGCTCGTCCAGGGCGAGGCCGAACGTATCGTACAAGCGGAAGGCAACCGGCCCGGGGATCACGCCGCCCTCGGCCGTCTTCATTTCGTCGCGGAAGAATCGCTCGGCCACTTCGAACGTCGTGGCGTAGCGCCGCTCTTCGTCGCGAACCACGCGGCCCACGCGCTCCACGCTGTCCATCATCTCCGGATAGCCGGGCTTCATCAGCTCGGCGACGAACGCGGTCAGCTCGGAAAGATACGGCTCCTGGCGGCCAGCCATGCGGGCGTTGCGCAGGGCCCGGCGCATGATCTTGCGCAGCACATAGCCGCGCCCTTCATTCGAAGGCAGCACGCCGTCGTGGATCAGGAACGCGGTGGCGCGGGCGTGATCGGCGTTGATGCGCAGGGCCGTGTCGGTGCGGTCATCGGCGCCGTACTCAACTCCGATCAGCTCGCCGGCGCGCAACACGATGGGCCGAATCAGGTCGGTCTCGTAGTTGGACAGCTTGCCCTGCATCACCGCGGCGGTGCGTTCCAGCCCCAGGCCGGTGTCGATGGAGGGCCGAGGCAGCGGGGCCATGGAGCCATCCGCGCTGCGCTCGAACTGCATGAAGACCAGGTTCCATATCTCCACAAAGCGCCCGCCGCCATCGTCGGGGAAGCGCTCGTGCTCGCGGCCCGGTTCGGCGGCTTCCGCGCCCAGATCGTAGTGAATCTCCGAGCACGGCCCGCAGGGTCCGGTATCGCCCATCTGCCAGAAGTTGTCCTTCTCGTCCAGCCGAAAGATGCGTTCCTTCGACACGCCCGCCACGTTCTGCCAGAGCCGCTCGGCATCGTCGTCTTCGCGAAACACGGTGACGTACAGGCGGCTCTTGTCGAGGCCGTAATCTCGCGTGATCAGCTCCCAGGCGAAAGCGATGGCGTCGGATTTGAAATAGTCGCCGAACGAGAAATTGCCCAGCATCTCGAAAAACGTGTGGTGGCGGCGGGTGTAGCCCACGTTATCGAGGTCGTTGTGCTTGCCGCCGGCGCGCACGCATTTCTGCGAGGAGCACGCCCGGGTGTAGTCGCGTTTCTCGAGGCCGGTGAAGACATCTTTGAACTGGTTCATCCCCGCGTTGGTGAACAGCAGGGTGGGATCGTTCGCCGGCACCAGCGAGGACGAGCGGACCACACGATGTCCGCGCGCAGCAAAATAGTCGAGAAACTTCTGGCGAATCCCGTTTCCGGTCATGTAGTTTCATTTTCACACGGGGCGTCGGGCGGGCGGCTTGCAAAGCCGCCGCAGGTTGGAAACCTGCCCCACTGCTAAGGTGATTCGCCGAGGGTTTTCACCTCGGAACCGTGCTTATCATCGGCTTATGGTCGGCCCGCTCCTGCTGTATCTGTTCGCCGTCACCGTGAAGCAGGACCACACCGCCGTGCGGGCCGGCTGCGGTGACGACGAGCCGGTGGTGGCCCACCTTGCCGCGGGCACGCCGGTGGAGATCCACTTCGCGCTCGCGGATGGTTCGGCGTGCTACAAGGTGCAGGCGCGCGCCAGTGACGAAGACGTGCTGGGTTACGTGGCAGGGCGGGACCTCGCCGGGCTCGACGAATTCGAGCGGCAGCGGCGCGGCGGCCAGACCGTTTCGGATGCGGCTCCGCCATCGCCGGCGCTCCCACCCAACATCGTCGTGCGAACGGCCGACCCGCTGCTGGGTCGCGTTTCCAAACTGCTTCAGGCGAACCAGCCTCGGGAAGCGCTCGACCTGCTCGAGCCCGCGCTCCGGCAAGGCAGGCCCAATCCCGACGTGCTGATGGCGGCGGGCCTGGCCGCCTACCGAGCCGACGATCTCCGCGGCGCTCTGGACTTCTGGCGGGACAGCCTGGCCGAGAGGCCGAACGCCCAGCTCGACGCGCTGTATAAGCGGGTGGAGCGCGAGTGGAAAGCGGACGGCAGCGGCGAGAAGCTCTACGGATACCGTTTCCAGTTGCGCTACGAAGGCGCCACCGTGCCCGCCGATGTCGCTCGCACCATGGTGTCGGTGCTCGACGAGGAATTCACGCGCATCGCGGCACAGCTCGGCTGTCCCGCGAACGACCGTATTCCGGTCATCGTGCAGAGCCGCGAAGCGTACCTGCGCACCACCGGCGCGGCCGAATGGAGCGGCGGCCAGTATGACGGGCGCATTCACATCGCCCTGGTGGAGGGAGCCGCGATCGGCGCCCAGACGCGCCGCGTGTTCGCGCACGAGATCGTCCATGCGTGCCTCGCCAACCTCGGCCGGTGGCCCTCATGGCTGCACGAAGGCATGGCGCAAAAGCTCAGCGGCGAGGTGCTCAGCGATGGCTCCCGCGCCGAGCTGGATGAGTTGATTCGCCGCCACGCGGTCCCTCGGCTGGAGCGCCTCTCCGAGAGCTGGTCGCACATGGACGCGGTGCGCGCGCGGGTGGCCTATCATCTGTCGCTGGCCGCCGCCGACGTGCTCTACGACAGCTATGCGGCCTACGGAATCGCCAATCTCCTGCGCAACCCCGACCGTCTGCCGCAGGTGGCCGCCGAGCTGGATCGCAAGCTGGGATTGTAGAAGGACCGCTCCGTTACCGTCGCCGCTCGGTAAGCGTTGCCGCGTTACCGAGCCGCGCGCGTGAGCAAGCGATCGCTATTCCAGCGGGTCCGGAGGGATCTCCAGGTCGAAGCCCGCTTCCCCGCCGCGGCGCTGAAGCTGCTTCCTGATGGCGGAGACATCCTCAGTGATCCGGGATATCATCTGGTAGAACTTCCAGACGACGAAAGCAATCACGCAGTAGATCGCCAACTGAATGAAGAGACCGAGCGCGACAAAACCGAAGCTTGCCGATTGGACCATTAAGTTGTTTTCCCTTTCCCGAGTATATTCCGGGTGCGCCCTGGTGATCCTGCTGTGCGCCTGCGCCGGGCCTGTCCGATCCTTCGACTCCTACCTGCTGAGCCTCTCCTGGTCGCCCCAGCACTGCGCGGGAAGCAGCGACAGCTCCGCCGAGTGCGACGGCTCGCGACAGTACGGATTCGTGTTGCACGGGCTGTGGCCGGAAGCGGCCCGCGGCCGGAGTCCGCAACATTGTCCGGGGCCGGCGTTCGATCCCTCCGGCGTCACCAGCGAACTGCGGAGCATCATGCCCGGCGATCGCCTGATCGAGCACGAGTGGATCACCCATGGCGCCTGCTCCGGCCTGAGCCAGGCGGAGTACTTTGGCGCGGCCGCGCGCGCGTACCGGCTGGTGAAGATTCCGCCCGCCTTCCAGCCGCCCGTGACACGCGCGGAGACCACACCGGCCTCGGTGCGCCGCCAATTCGCGGACGCCAATCCCGATTTCCCCGGGGACGCTTTCGCGGTGAAAGACGACGGGCGATTCCTCGAGGAGGTCCGGGTGTGTCTGACCGCGGATCTAAAGCCCCGCGGGTGCGACCACCCCGGCGATACGCGGGACATCGCCATCGTCGTCAGACCGGTGCGTTGAAGGTGGCCGCGCATGGCCTTGCCCCACACGGGCTGAAGCCTGTGCCACCATGTGCTGGCAAGCTTCAGAGAAAAGGTGGCACAGACTTCAGTCTGTGTACGTGATGCCTACTCGTGGACACTGGTGTCCAGAAAAGCGCGCAGCCGGTGACTGCGGCTGGGGTGCCGCAGCTTGCGCAGGGCTTTGGCTTCGATTTGCCGGATGCGCTCGCGGGTCACCGCAAAGTGCTGGCCAACCTCTTCCAGCGTGTGTTCGCTGCCATCCTGCAGCCCGAAGCGCATCTTGATGATCTTCTCCTCCCGCGGACTGAGGGTCTTGAGCACTTCCGCCGTCTGCTCCCGCAGGTTGAGATTGATCACCGCTTCCGAGGGCGACACCACGCGGCGGTCCACGATGAAATCGCCGAGGTGCGATTCTTCCTCTTCGCCCACCGGAGTTTCCAGCGAGATGGGCTCCTGGGCGATGCGCAGCACCTTGCGCACGCGGCCCACCGGCAGTTCCATCCGCACCGCCAGCTCTTCGGTGGTGGGCTCGCGCCCCAGCTCCTGCTGCAGGTGCCGCTGCGTCCGCACCAGCTTGTTGATGGTCTCGATCATGTGCACCGGGATGCGTATAGTGCGCGCCTGGTCGGCGATGGCGCGGGTGATGGCCTGCCGCACCCACCACGTGGCATAGGTGGAGAACTTGTAGCCGCGGCGGTAGTCGAACTTCTCCACCGCCTTCATCAGCCCGATGTTGCCTTCCTGAATCAGGTCGAGGAACTGCAGCCCGCGATTGGTGTAACGCTTGGCGATGGAGACCACCAGGCGCAGGTTGGCCTCGATCAGTTGCTTCTTGGCCGCTTCGGCTTCCAGCTCGCCCCGTTCCACGATCTGCAGCGTGCGCCGCAATTCGGTGGCGGTAGCCCCGCAGTCGTCCTCGAGCTGCTGGATGCGCTGGCTGGCGGCGCGCAGCTCCTTGCGCAGCTCGCGGGAACCGTGATTGTCCTGGACGATCTCCTCCAGCTTGCGCTGGATGCGGGCGATCTCCCGTTCGGCCGGCTTCAACTCGTCGACGGCGGCCCTCAGCCGGCCGGCCAGATTGCGCCGCACCCATCCACTGAACCCAATGCCCCGGATGATGCGCGAAATCTGCACCATGGTCCGCGCCAGCGCCCAGCGCAGGCCGCGATGCTGTTTCGGCTTCAGGCTGCGGGAAACCGCCTGCATTCTCTGTCGCGCCTGCTGGGCTTTCCGGTAGAGCTTCTCGATTTCGTCAATCTGGGTCAGTAACTCCGCCGCCTGTTCGCTGAAGTCCTCTTCGGTCCCGCCCAGATCCGGCAGAATGAGCACGTCGCGGATGGATACGGCTCTGTTCTGAAGATCCTCGCCCAGTTGGATGAGGTCCCGGATCACCAGCGGGGACCGCGACAGCGCTTTGCGCACGCCGCTCTGCCCTCGCTCGACGCGCTTGGCCAGCTCGATCTCGCCTTCCCTCGTGAGCAGCGGAACCGTTCCCATCTCGCGCAGGTACATGCGCACCGGGTCGTTGGTCTTGTCGCCGTAGTCCTGCGCCAGCTCGATGTCGGCGAACTCTTCACTGTCCTCGGCCTTCTTGTCGAACTCGGTGCGCGGCTCCTCGAGGATCTCGACGCCGGCGTTGTCCAGGTCCGACAACAGATCCTCGAACTCGCGGGCGGCCGGGAAGTCGTCGGAGAGCAGTTCGCTGACTTCGTCGTACAGCACGAAGCCCTTCTCCTTCCCGGACTCCATGAGTTGCTTCACCCGGCTGAGTTTTTCATCAGTGGCCACTGGCACCCCTTAAACCAGCGAACTTCTCCCACGGTCCCAATTAGTGTACAACACGAAGCCGCACCCATTTCACTCGCGCTCGAGGCGGCGCAACTCCTCCGCTTTGCGCAATGCCGTTTCGAAATCCCCCGCGCGCTCCGCCGTTCGAATCTCGTCTTTGAGATCCGCGATGGAGCGCTTGTCGGACTCCGCCTCGATCCTCCGGACGCACGCCAGGGCCTGTTCCAGGCTCTGCTCGGCCCCCATGGTGTTATCGGCTAAAAGCAGGCGCGGCAATAGGTGGCGGTCGGCGTCGTTAAGCCTCGCTTCCAGGTCCCCATAGCGGAACGGCTCCTGCCCGGCCGCGGCCAGCAACGCCTCGAAGATGTTCCATGTCACCAACTGGCGCACTGCGGGCAGCCGCTCCAGCCGCGGCAGCACGGCCGCGCGCGCCTCGGCGCTGTCCAGCAGCGCTCGCAACAACAGCTTTTCCATAGCGGGCACTCGCGAGGCGGGGTCGGCGGCCGTCTTCCCGTTGCGCCCGCCCGCTTCCCCCGCGCCCCTGCGGAACTGCTCCAGAACGGCCGCCGCATCCACGCCCAGGTATCCTGCCAGGTCGTTCACCACGGCCATCCGCTCCAGCTTCTCCGGGATCCGCTGGATGGCCGGCTGAAGGAACCTCCACGCCTGCATACGGCCGTCCACGTCGCGCATGTCGAACTTCGCGCGGGCCCGGTCGGCGAGCCAGTGGAAATAGGGCGCGGCGCCTGCCAGCTTCGCATCGTATCGCTGGGCGCCGTGCTGGCGGATGTACTCGTCCGGGTCCAGATCCCCGTCCAGCTCGAGAACCCGAACGTGCATGCCCTCATCGAGAAGGATCTGAATGGACCGCTCGGCCGCGTTCGCCCCCGCCGCGTCCGGATCGAAGTTCACCACGATACGCTCGGAGTGCCGCTTCAGGCTGCGCACCTGGCCGCTGGTGAGCGCCGTGCCGCAACTGGCCACTACCTCGCGCACCCCCGCCGACCAGACCCCGATTACATCCATGTACCCTTCTACCAGAATCGAGCGGTCCTTTTTCCGGATGCCTTCCTTGGCTCGATGCAGATTATAGAGCACGGCGCTCTTCTTGTAGAGGGCGGTTTCGGGAGAATTCAGATACTTGGGCTCGTCTCCCGCCCGCAATGCTCGTCCGCCGAAGCCGATGATTTTACCGGATTCGTTGTGAATTGGGAACATCAACCGCCCGCGAAAGCGGTCGAAAAAGCCGCTTCCATCCTGGCGCTTCATCACCAGGCCGGACTGCTCCAAAACTTCCGGCGCGATGCCGCGTTCCTGCAACCGCCGCGTGAGCTGCTGGCCGCCTCCGTCGGACAACCCCAGACCGAACTCCTTCCACTCGGCCTCCGCGAGGCCCCGCTTGGCCAGATAGCCCCGCGCCTCGCCACCCGCCGGACTCTGCAGGTTCGCCTGGAACAGGCTGGCGGCCAGCTCGTTCATCTCCAGCAGGGCCGCGCGCAGTTTGGCTTCCGGGTCGGAAAAGTCGGACCGGCGCGGCACAGGAATACCGTTGCGCTCGGCCACCTGACGCAGGGCCTCGAAAAAGGACAGGCCTTCGATCTGCATCACGAACTTGAACATGTCCCCGCCGGCCTGGCAGCCGAAGCAGTAGTAGACTGCCTTGTCGTTGTTGACGGTGAAGGAGGGCGTCTTCTCGGTGTGGAACGGGCACAGCCCCTTGTAGTTCGCGGTGGACCCGGCGCGCTTGAGCCGCACGTACTGGCCGATCACCGTGACAATATCAACCGCGTTCCTCACCTGATCGACGAAGTCCACATCTCATGGTATCGCCGAGGCCGTGTGGGGCAGGATTGTATCCTGCGGCCGGTTTTCAATCGGCCAGGCGGATACTCGGCGCCAGTAGCCCGTGATAGAGGTCGTCGCAGGCCAAAGGCCTACTCCACCAGGACTGCAAACGATTCAACCGCCGTTGTGGAGCAGGCGTTTTCGCCTGCGTTCGGTCTTCGTTACGACTTCTGCCACGGGCTGCCGGCCTGGCTTCCACGTTTCATCCCCCCGAAACAAAACCGTGCTAATATGTTCTCGTGGACAGCGTGGAGCAGTTCAAGCGAGCCACCGAACGAAAGCTCGACGGCGTCCGCTGCCCCGACCACCGCCAACCGCCCCGGCTGCGCTTCGACGGCTCCTCCCTGCGCGACATCACCATCAATCTCAGCGGCTGCTGCCAGAAGCTCATGACCCTGGCCAACACCGCCATCACGCAGCCCCGCTGACAGCCCACCGCTGAGCACCGATGCGCTCCGCGCCGGTATACTCGGAGCAGATTGGAACTCAACCTTCATCCGGCGGAAATCCGCGTCCTCGGCGCGCTGATCGAAAAAGAGATCACCACGCCCGAGTACTATCCTCTTTCGCTGAACGCACTGGTCAACGCCTGCAATCAGAAATCGAATCGCGACCCGGCAGTCTCTTACGACGAAGACGACGTCGAGGGGGCGCTCGAATCGTTGCGCGCGCGCGGACTGGCGTTGCGCATTACCGGCGCCGGCAGCAGGGTGCCCAAGCACGCCCACCGCCTCAGCGAACAACTGAATCCCGACCGGCGCGAAACAGCCATCCTGTGCGAGCTGATGCTGCGCGGTCCGCAGACCGTGGGCGAGCTGCGCACGCACACCGAGAGGATGCACCGTTTCGACGACACCGGCGAGGTGGAGACCGTCCTCGATCGCCTCATGGAGCGGGAACCCGAGCCGCTGGTGGTGCGCCTGCCGCGCCGTCCCGGCGAGAAGGAAGTCCGCTTCGCGCATCTGCTCTCGGGCGCTCCGTCCGCCTCCGAGATGAACATCGCGGAGACCCAGGCTACCCCAACGCCGCGCGCGGACCGCGTGGCACAGCTCGAAGCCGAAGTCGCCCGTCTGCGCGCAGGGCTGGAGTCGCTCAAAGAACAGTTCGCGCAGTTTCGCCGCCAGTTCGAGTAGCTATGCTGTTTTGTAGAGCAGGCTTTTGGGATGTGGGGCAGGTTTGTAACCTGCGCGCCGATTTCCAATCGGCGCCGTGCGCGGGTTACAAACCCGCGCGCAGGATACAATCCTGCCCCACAGTTCCGAGTCCAACAGGAGGTCTATGAAGACCGCGTGGATCGTACTAGCCGTAGCATCGCTCTTTCCGGCCGCATCGGAGGCGGCGGATTTCGCCGCGGGTCTGGCGGCGTATCAAAAGCAGGACTACGCCGCGGCGCTAAAGGAATGGCAGCCGCTGGCCGAAGGCGGAAGCTACGACGCGCAGTACAACGTCGCGCTGCTGTATCTGGACGGTAAAGGCGTGGCCAGGAACTACGAGGAGGCCGCGAAGTGGTTCGCGCGTGCGGCCAACCAGGGGCACGTCAAGGCGCAGCACAATCTGGGCGCCATGTACGGCATCGGCCAGGGCGTCAAACGCGACTACGTGCAGGCGTACAAGTGGCTGAGTCTGTGCGCGGCAAAGGGCGATGGCGGCTGCGCCTCCCAGCGCGACCAGGTGGAGAAGAAGTTGAGGTCAAAGAAGCTGGCCGAGGCACAACGGCTGGCCAGCGAATGGAAACCGACGGAAGAGCCAGCGCAATAGCGGCCACGCCAGCGGAATCGTTCAGTCCGCCAATCTTCGCCGTGGTGCTGGCGGGCGTCTGCGCCTTCGTGAGCCTGTACGTTACCCAGCCCATCCTGCCGCTGCTGGCCGCGACCTTCCACGCCACCAAGGGGGCGGTCAGTTTCACGGTGACGGCGTCTACTCTGGGAGTCGCCCTGGCGGCTCCGTTCATGGGCCGTCTCGCGGACCGTTACGGGCGCCGGCGCGTGATGCTGCTGTCCGCTCTGCTGGTGGGCCTCACCTCGCTCGTGGCCGCCACCTCCGGCAGCCTCGGACAACTCATTTTCTGGCGCTTCCTGCAGGGTGTGTTCACGCCCGGCATCTTCGCCGTCACCGTCGCCTACATCAACGACAAATGGCCTCGCGCGAGCACCGGATCGGCCATGGCCGCCTACGTCACCGGCACCGTGGTGGGCGGCTTCAGCGGACGCGCCATCTCCGGCCTGGTCGCCGAGCGTGCGCACTGGCAATGGTCCTGTGTCGTGCTCGGCCTGCTCGACCTTGCCGCCACCGCGGCGATCTGGCGCTGGCTTCCCACCGAGAAGAGAGCCCGTCCCAGCGGCGCCGGCGCGTTCTTCGGACCTGCCGCGGACCACCTGAGCAACCCCGCTTTGCTGGCCCGTTACGGGGTCGGTTTCTGCGTCCTGTTCTCGCTGGTGGCGTCCTTCACCTACGTCACGTTCTATCTCGCCGCCCCGCCGTTTTCGCTCAGCCCGTCCCTGCTGGGCTCCATCTTCGCGGTGTATCTGGTGGGCGCGGTGCTCACGCCTTTCGCGGGCCGCTGGGTGGACCGCCTCGGCTCCCGGCGCATGCTGATGTTCGCGGCCACTGTCGGGATCGCCGGCATCACGCTCACCCTGGCGCAGCATGTCCTCGCCGTGGCGGCCGGCCTGGCCATCTGCTGCACCGGCGTGTTCATCGCCCAGACGGCCATCAGCAGCTCACTCGGGCTCTGCGCAAAGCACGACCGCGCCCTGGCCGTCGGCTTGTACGCCACGTTCTACTACCTTGGCGGAAGCGCCGGCGCCAGCGTGCCGGCCCTGGCATGGAGGGCGGGCGGCTGGACGGCCTGCGTCGCGCTGATCGCGGCCGTGCAATTGTCCACGGTGGCGATTGCGTGGCGGAGCTTCCGCGAACCGGTGCGTCCAATTCGGGGATAGCAGGGGCAAAACGGGGACAGTCGGGTCATGAGGCAAGACTCATCCGCCGGGATGAAAGTGGCTGCGGCCTCAGGACCGCTCGCTAACGCGCGCGGCTCGGAAACGCGCCGTGCGCGGGCCATTTTCGAGAGAGAGGCTTGACAGCCTGTGGCAAGAGTGGTCGTTCGTTCAATTCGGGGACGGGCGACGAATCCCCGAATTGGACGCGCTGACGTATACTATCGATGACCAGGAGATCCGAATCATGCCAGGGTCAACCGCCGATACTTACCGCATTATCCCGAGTTACCGTTCCGTAACAATTTGCGCCGTCTTTCTGGCACTGGGAGCCGGCCGCGCTGCCGGCCAGACGCCTTCGCCGGTTTTGCAGGCCATGAACGCCGAGCTGGAACGCTCCATGCTAAAGCTGAAGACACAGCCGGTCCCCCCCTACTTTCTGAGCTACGAGATCACCGAAACGCACAGCTTCTATGTCACCGGAGCGTTCGGCAAGCTCACCGGCAGCAACGAGAATCGCCACCGGCAGCTCGACGTCGATCTGCGCGTCGGCGATTACACTATGGACGACACGCGCGAAATTCGCGGCGGCATGCCGTCGAATCCGTACGCGAACTTCTCAAATATAACCATACCCATCGACAACGATCCGGACGCCATCCGCGCGGTCCTCTGGTATCACACCGACGAGCGCTACAAGCGCGCCCTGGAGCAGTTCACCAAGGTCAAAACCAACGTTCAGGTCAAGGTGGCCCAGGAGGACCAGTCCAACGATTTTTCGCGCGAAGAAGCGCAGCAATATTCCGAGCCGCCCATCGATATCAAGGCCGACCGCAGCGTTTGGGAAGACAAAGTTCGCCGGTACACCGCTCCTTTTGCCCAGCACGCGGATATTTATCAGGCGACAGCCATTCTGATGGCCAGCGCCGAAACGCGCTGGTTCGTGAACACCGAGGGCACGCGGATTCAGACCTCGCAGCCGGCCTGGCGCCTCTTTGTGATTGCCTACACCAAGGCCGGCGACGGCATGGAACTTCCCCTCTACGAGTCCTTCTTCGGCTTCACCGAAAAGGATCTGCCCGATGACGCCACCGTACTGAAAGCGGTGGACAAGATGATCCGCGACCTCGAAGCGCTGCGCATCGCTCCCGTCACCGATCCCTACACCGGACCCGCTATTCTTTCCGGCCGGGCCAGCGGCGTCTTCTTCCATGAGATCTTCGGCCATCGGGTGGAGGGACACCGACAGAAGCTGGCGGACGAAGCCCAGACCTTCAAAAAGAAGATCAATGAGCAGGTGCTGCCTAAGGGTTTCTCGGTCTACTTCGATCCCACCACGCGGCGCCTGGCGGAAACGGACCTGGCCGGCTCCTATCTGTACGATAACCAGGGGGTGAAGGCCCGCCGGGTCACCGTGGTGGACAACGGCGTGCTGAAGACGTTTCTGATGTCGCGCACGCCCATCGAGGGATTCCCGCAATCCAATGGGCACGGGCGCGCCCAGGTGGGGCTGAGCCCGGTGGCGCGGCAATCGAATCTCATCGTCGAAGTGGCGCCCTCGGCCGTGCAGCCGGATCTGAAGAAGCTGCTTATCGCCGAGGTCAAAAAGCAGGGCTTGCCCTTCGGCCTCTACTTCGAGGACATCTCCGGCGGCTTCACTTTCACCGGAAGGACCGTGCCGAACGCGTTCAACGTCATGCCCCTGGTGGTCTATCGCATCTATGCCGATGGCCGCGAAGAACTGGTCCGCGGCGTGGACCTGATCGGCACTCCTCTCACCACCTTCAGCAAGATCGTCGCCGCCGACACGAACCTCGCGGTGTTCAACGGCATCTGTGGCGCCGAATCGGGCGGCGTCCCGGTTTCCGCGGTGTCCCCGGCGATCTTCGTTTCGCAGATCGAAGTGCAGAAGAAGCAGAAGTCGCAGGAGCGGCCCCCCGTTCTGCCCGCCCCCTTCGAGGACAAATGAGACTCGCGGCTAACAGCCCGTGGCAAAAATCGTCGCAGGACTGCGGACCATTCACCTGCCATTGTGGAGCAGGCGTTTTCGCCTGCGCTCGGCAGGTGTCACGACTTTTGCCACGGGTGGCTCAGACAGGAGAAACGAAAATGCGAATTGCAAGTACATCCCTGATGCTGTGCGTTTTCGCCGCTGCCGGCCCTCTGTGGGCCCAGGACGACGTGGTCATGAAGGCCATGCGCGACGAGCTGGACCGCTCCATGAAGCAGCTTCAACTGGAGAATCTCGAAAAGCCGTACTTCATGTCGTTCCGCGTGATCGATTCCGACAGCGCTAACGTCAACGCCAGTTTCGGCGCTCTGAACAACAGCTCCGTAAACCGTTCCCGCACGTTCACCGTGGAAGTGCGGGTTGGCGACTACAAGCTGGACAATACCAATTTCTTTTCCATGAACTTCAACATGTCCAGCATGGTTCAGGTGTTCAACGGCACCGCCGAGCTTCCCCTCGAGGACAATTACAAGGAGCTGCGGCGTCAAATGTGGCTGGCCACGGACGGAACTTACAAGAAGGCCGTCGAGGACCTTTCCAGGAAGCGGGCCGCGCTCCAGAACAAAGTCAGCACCGACGAAACCCCGGACTTCACGAAGGAAAACCCGGCCGTCACCGCGGTGGATGCGCCGGTGGTGCATGCCGATCGCGGGCAGTGGGAAACCCTGGCGCGCAGCCTCTCCGGGCTGTTCCGGCAGATGCCCGACATCTACACTTCCACCATCAGCTTCTCCGCGGCGAATTCCTACATTCGCTACCTCAACAGCGACGGAACGTCCTACACGCGCCGCGAGCCCCGAGTCACGTTTAACGCGCACGCCGCCACGCAGGCCCCGGATGGAACGCCCCTGGACGATTTCGTGTGGCTCTACGCGACATCGCTGGACGGGCTTCCGTCTGCCGACGACCTGGCGTCCCGCGTGCGCGCTCTGGGCCAGCACCTCAAGGATCTCCGCGCGGCTTCGGCAATACAGAATTACAACGGGCCGGTCCTCGCCGAGGGCGACGCGGCCGCGCAGCTCTTCCGGCTGGTATTTGTGCCTGATCTGCTCGGCTCGCACCGGGTCCTGAGGGACAGCGCGTTTGGCGGTCAGCAACAGGGCGGCCAGGCGGAGAACCCGTTCATCGATAAGATCGGCGCCCGCGTGCTCCCCGAGTTCCTCAGCGTCACGGATAACCCGACGCTCGCCGAATATAACAAGATTCCCCTGGCCGGCTGGTGCAAAGTGGATGAAGACGGTATCCCCACCCGCGAGACCAGGCTGGTGGAGAAAGGTATCCTCAAAACGCTGCTGGTCACGCGCGATCCGGTCCGCGGTATCGAACACAGCACCGGAAGCCGCCATGCCGGGCAGGCCACGCCCTCCAACATCTTCGTGACCGCGGAGAACGGCCTGAGCGAGGCCGAGCTCCGCGCGAAGTTTCTGGATCTGCTGAAACAGCGCAACAAGGAATATGGCATTGTGGTGCGCCGCATGAGAACCGCCCAGCATCCGGTGCTGGCGTACAAGGTCTTCCCCGATGGCCGCGAAGAACTCATCAACGGCGTGCAGTTCTCCGGCCTGAACACCGCCGCGTTCAAAGAGATTGTGGCGGCGTCGAAAGACCAGAACATCCTCACCGTCGAGTTTCGCCCGCAACGCACCATGGGCATGTTCGCTATCGGCGACGAAGGGTACGCGCCGGTCACGCTGGCCGTGCCGTCGCTCCTTTTCGAGGATGTCACGGTACACAAGGTGCGCGGCGAAACGCCCAAGCCGCCGGTAGCCCCGCACCCGTATTTCGACGGCAAATAGGGTGGGGCAGGCTTGACCCGGGGCGAACGCGTGCTGGTCTCCTTATCCCCGATAAGATCGGCACCTGTCCTTCGCCGGTGGTCGAGCCTGCGGCGGCCTCTCAGGCCGCCCTGTCCACGGATTGCGGCTATGCCGCGTTTTTGGAGCGCGGCACTCTTCTACGTCAACCAGCTCGGGGTTCGAGATCGCCGGCGAGACGCCAAACCTGGTCAGCCTTCATGGCGAGCACATCAACTTATTCATCGAGCGAGGTCCCGCGCTCGGGCCGGTTCTGGAGGTTACAGTCGGCAGCGTGCAGGAAGCCAGGCACCGGCTGGTAGAGCACGGTGGCGAGATTGTCAAGGACGAGCCGGAGTTTCCGAGATGCCACATCAAAGATCCGTTCGGCTTAACTTACAACCTGACGCGTTAACGCAGGGTCCGGCAAGTCACGACGGCTTTCTCCGTCTACGCATCTCCACCCGAGAGGGCGGCGTGTCCGGGTCGGCCTGGCCAGCCGTGATCCGGCCGGAATGCCGCCCTTGCCGCCCCATACCGGGTCCGTCGTCCAGCGGTCCACAGGCGTTGTAAAGCGGCGCGAGAAAAATCCCGTGCCGTGCTGCAATCGTCTCCATTTCCTCAACCCGCTCCGGTGTGATGGACCCTCGCCCCTGAGAGAAGGGTTCGAACCGGCCCTCCAGCGCAAGAGCCATGCCTTCCAGCAGACATCCATGGACCACATTGGGGAACGGGTGCCGATTCAGAATCCCATTGAAATCCGGCGCGAACCTCAATCCGCCGGTGATCTGTCCCAGACCTCCGAAGAAGACTGTGGCGCCCGGCATCTCCGCGCTCGGAGACAGGTTCTTCGGGTAGCCCGCGTCGCAAACGAGTGCGTATGGCGCGATCCGGCCTGGCAGCAGCGAAGGCGAGGCCAGACTCGCCGCGCAGATCACCACGTCGGCTTCCGCGGAGAATCGCCCGGGATCCGTCGCTATCTCCGCCGCAACTCCAGCGGCTTCCAACTCCGCGGCCAGCCTCCGCAGGCGCTCCACGTTGCGTGCGCCCAGCAGCACGCGCTTCACCACCGGCCCCAAACATCGGGCGCAGCCGGAACCCACGTCTCCCGTCGCTCCAACAATGAGCAGCGTCGATCCGCGCAGGTCCCGGCCCTCCAGCGCGCACAGCTTCCTGATGCCCTGAACGATGAAACCGACGGTCAGCGTATTGCCGGTCGTGAAGACCGTATCGTGTCTGTCCGGAAGCTGATCGAAGTTGCCCTCGATCAGTATGGAACTGAATCCGCCCAGACTCACCATCTTCGCTCCGGCCCCGATCGCACAGGCCGCCGCCCCGCGCACGCGGGTGAGGTTGTCGTGCGTGTAGGCGGCTTCCAGACGGCCGGGAGGAATGAAGGAGTCGATGTAAAGCCCGCGCGCCTTCGCCCCGCTGATCGATCCCGCCTCGACATGGCAGACTGTTCTGGGCGGAATCCACGGGAGGATGTCCCTGATCTCGTCGTCCGGCAGAGGCGTATGCTCCGGCCCGCGCAGGACAGCGAGTACGTCCGCGGCCGCTCTCCAGTTCTCCTGATGCCCGATCAGGGCGAAATCGATCCCCTCCGTCCGGCCTCGCCCGCCTACACCGGCAACTGCGCCACCCATGCCAGCGTCACCTCCCCGGGCAGCCCCAGCCGGTCCAGCGTCTTCAGGTACTGTTGCATCGACGCTCCGCGAAGCTCGGCTGCACTCAGGCTGACCTCGAACAGTGCCGGCTTCACACAGGTGTCGTGGCACACTTCGCAATGTCCGTCCTTGCATTCCTTCGCCAGCATCCTCGCCAGCGTGGTCATCACATCAAGATGCAGCCGGTGCAACTTGTCGTCGAAGCGCCGGGTGTCCCGGACTCGCTCCGCCCTGAGAATCGCCATGGCGTGTTCGACGTGCTCTTCTTCCTCTGCCGCGATGGAGGCAAAGGTACTGCCCAGACTCCCCGGCGCCACCTTCCCGACGCGCCCATAGCTGGCCACCGCAAACGATTCCAGCATGATCTCCTGGACGATCAGGCAGCCCGTGAAGTCGCGTTCCGCGATGCAGCGCATGAATGCCTCGCGCAGCCGTTTCCAGTGCTTTGCGTCGACGTTATTGGCGACGTCCACTGCAATCCTGCGGCCTTCGGCGGCGAACGCGGCAGCATGCCCCCTTTCACCCTCCGCATGCTCCAATGCATCGGCCGCTTCTTCGGGATCGTCACAGCTCTCCGCCAGGGCGGCGTAGTTCATCGCGGCCACTAGTTCGCCGGTCATCGCCTGTGCCAGGACGTCCTGCCAAATCGGAGCGCTGGGTGAGTGAGAGATACATTCAATCGACGCCGAGCGGTTAACACCAATCAAGGGTTCCATGCGTCCTCCATGAGCATCGGTACGCAGATCACGCGGATCGGTTCAGTGTTTTTTGGCGATTGACATCTCTGGACTCGCCAGCCTCCGCCGGAGTCCACCGATGGACGGGTGTTCATCGTTCCTTTGTCCTGCCCGCAACGGGGACGCAGACACGCGGCAGCATTCGCACCCGCGTCGAACCGGGCTGCTACGATGTGCGTAGCAATATGGGGATTGCTGAGAGCTCCGCTTTCCAGAAGCAATACTCGCTCCCGTACTGGAGAGAACACCCTCAACGCCTGTTGACGTGGGTTTTGCTTGCGCTGGCTTTCCCGGCCAGTGCCGTCCCGCAGCCGGCCGACTACTTCAAGATCGTCGTGGTCGATCAGGACACGGGACGCGGTGTGCCACTGGTCGAGCTCCGCACCACAAATGAAATCTCCTGGTACACCGACAGCAACGGTATTGTCGCCTTTTACGAACCGGGCTTGATGAATCAGGCGGTGTGGTTTTCCGTCAGCAGCCACGGATATGAGTACCCGCGGGATTTTCTGGGAAATCGCGGAACAACCCTGCAGATCGCTCCGGGCGGCTCGGCCGTGCTCAGGATCAAGCGCCTCAATGTGGCGGAACGGCTCTATCGCCTCACCGGCGAAGGCATCTATCGCGATAGCGTCCTGATCGGCGAGCGGGTTCCCATTCAGCAGCCTGCGCTGAATGCCCAGGTCGCCGGGCAGGACGGCGCGCAGGCCATCCCCTACCACGGCAAAGTGTATTGGTTCTTCGGGGACACCGGTAACCTCTCCTATCCTCTCGGAAACTTCGCGGAATCGGGCGCGGTTTCCGAACTGCCGGGTCGCGGAGGGCTGGACCCGAGCCGGGGCGTGGACCTGAAGTATTTCGTCGACAGCACGGGATTCAGCAGGGCCATGTGTCCGGCCAGCGGGGATGGTCTGGAATGGCTCTTCTGGGCCGGGCTGGTCAGCGATGCAAACGGCCGGGAACGCCTGGCCGGCGAGTGCCGGAGAATGAAGAATCTGGGCGAAGAGCTGGAACGCACGCTGGTGCTGTTCAACGACGACACGCAACGATTCGAGCCGATTCTGCAACTGCCTCTCGATGCGCAGTTGCGTCTGGAAGGCCGCCCTCTTCGTGTCAGCAGTGGCGGCCACCTCTATCAGTATTTCCCTTCCGAGTCTTTCCCGGGAGCGCGCGTCCAGGCGGACCTCACCCACCTCATGAAGCCGTCCGGCTACGAAGGGTACACCTGTCTGGCGCCAGGCGCCCGCGTGGACAACAACGATGCCCGCCTGGAGCGCGGCCCCGATGGCCGCCTCGTTTGCGGCTGGAAACGCGACACCCCACCGCTGAATTACAAACAGCAACAAGCGCTCATCGCAGCCGGGAAAATGAAGCCGCATGAGGGATTGATCCAGCTTCGCGACTTCTGGACCGCGGCTCCGATTGCGCCCTTCGGCGCCACGGTGGAGTGGAACAGCTACCGGAAACGCTGGATCATGCTGGTGCAGGGGCGCCCTGGAGAGATCTGGTACGCCGAGGGCGACACTCCGCTGGGCCCGTGGGTCTACTCGACGAAGGTCGTAATGCACGACCGCTATGCATTCTACCTGCCGGTGCAGCATCCGTTCTTCGCCCAGCAAAACGGTCGGCTCATCTATTTCGAAGCAACTTACACCGACTTCTTCTCCGACACTCCGGCCAGGACGCCACGGTACGACTACAACCAGATCATGTACCGGCTCGCGCTCGACGACGCCCGCCTGTTCCTTCCCGTCCCCGTCTACCGGGTCGCCGGCAATGATGGATCGACCCGTTACATGTTGCGCGAAGGCGTCGACTCCCCGAACGAATGGCAGAACATCGGGGAGATCGGTTTCTTCGCGCTGCCGCCGGACCGGCCTCGCGAAGGGCTCACTCCGCTATTCGCAACTTCGGGAAAACGCGGCATGGTCCTGAGCCTCGAGCCGCCCGCGGGAACGGCAAGCCCTCAGCCGCTCTTCTATGCATTGCCGGCGAAAGAGATGGAACCCGCGCAAACGATCACGGGAACCTGGAATTGCACGGCGCGCGAGGCAGACGGTTCCGAGTATCCCTTCACGCTGCAAATCAAAGTCGAAGGCGAGAGCATTCGAGTACATATGGAGGAAGGTGAGGTTGCTGAAGCAAGATACCGGGAAGGCCGGATTGAGTTGCACATAAAAGTGGGCGATAACCGGTACCGTCTCGCGGGCCGTCTTCAGGACGGGAAGCTCGCGGGCGATTGGGCAGAGGTCAACACCGGCAACGGTGGGACCTGGGTGGGCGCCGCGGATCACTCGGGCGCGGCCTGGAAAAAATCGCCGGACATAGTTCCTCTATATGAGTATCGCTACCCGGATGGTTCCCGCATCTACTCCACCGAGCCGAACATGACCGATCGGCAGTTGCAACGGTCGGCGGAACCGATCTGCCGAGTGTGGCGGAATCCGACATCGCTGCTGATTCTGGATCTCGATGCGAAGCCCGTTCCCGCCACTGAGTAACGAGAACGGGCTCGCCTGTCGTTGGTTGCGGCGAAGCCGCGCTGTGCCATCTCCTATCAGAAGCTCGTCAGCACATGGTGGCACAGGCTTTAGCCTGTGGAGGCCGCCCCACAAGAACTGGCGTCGTCGCAAGCCAAAGGCCTACTCCACACGGACTGCAAACCATTCGTCCGCCGCCGTGGAGCAGGCGTTTTCGCCTGCGTTCGGGGTGGTGTACTGTGGCAGAATCGAGTGCGGGAGATCAGTCGCGCCCCGGAGGCGCGCCTTGAAAAGGATCGCAACCAAAGATGACTTCACCTCCAGCCGGTCCATTCATTCTCAATCTGGATAGCCCCCAGGCGACACTCGATCGGGTGGGCGGCAAGGGTGCATCGCTTGCACGCATGGTGGCCGCTGGCCTGCCCGTACCGCCCGGCTTCCACATCACCACCGGCGCTTATCGGCGCTATGTGGATGAGAACCATCTCGGCGACCCGATTCTGGCCGCCGCGGCACAGGCACAAGTCAACGACCCCGCCACGCTCGACCACGCGTCGGAGCAAATCCAATCGCTCATCGCACAAGGCACCATACCCGGCGACATCGCTGAGATGATACGGCGATGGTACGGCGAACTGGGCTCCGATATTCCCGTGGCCGTGCGCTCGTCGGCGACGGCGGAAGATTTGCCGGGCATGTCGTTCGCGGGCCAACTGGATACCTACCTCAACGTGCGCGGCGGCGATGAAGTGATCCATGCAGTCAGACGGTGCTGGGCGTCGCTGTGGACGGGGCGCGCGATCGGCTACCGCCAGCGACAGGGGATTCGCCCGGAAGACGTCAGCATGGCCGTCGTCGTACAGCAGCTTGTTGCGGCCGAAGTCGCCGGCGTGCTCTTCACTGCGAATCCCGTGACGGGCGCGCGCGACGAACTGATGATCAACGCGGCATGGGGTCTGGGCGAGGCCATCGTAAGTGGCCGCGTTACGCCGGACACGATCGTCATCGACAAACAGACGGGCGCGATTGCATCGCAGGAAATCGCCAGCAAAGACCTGATGACGGTGCGATCGCACCAGGGCACGCGTGAAGAGCCTGTCCCGGTCGACAAGCGCCGGCGAGCCGCGCTGGAGCCGGCACAAGCCGCGGAACTGGCGCGCCTGGGCGTGAAGATCGAGCAGCTTTACGGCCAGCCGATGGACATTGAATGGGCCATGTGCGATGGGCGGATCTTCATTGTGCAGGCGCGGCCGGTGACCGCGCTGCCCGAACCACGCGCGGCGCTCGAATGGAATGTCCCGCGAAAGGGAGGGCGATACTTCCGAACCAGCGTGGCCGAATTGCTGCCCGAGCCGCTCTCACCGTTGTTCGCGACGCTGGCCCTGCCGCTGTGGAGCGAGGCGACACAGCAGATCCTGGCGCAGGCGATGGGGCTCCCGCGCGACTCGTTTGCGGTCCTGACCATCCATGAGTATGTCTATTACGAAGTGGCGTTGACTCCGTGGCAATCGGCGCGGTTGCTTTTTGCATTCACGGTGCGGGGACCAAGGATGGTCAGCCTGCTGCGCACGGCGCGGACGCGATGGGCCGATGAAGCGCACCCGCGCTATGCGAACGTGACCAGCGAGTGGACCGGGCACGGCCTGGCCGCGACGCCCGCACTGGAATTGCTCGCCGGCGCGCACCAGATCGTGGCGGCGGCGGCAAGCTACTATGTGAGCGTCCAATTCGTCCTGGCGGTTGCAAATCTGAGCGAAGCCATTTTTACCAGCGTGTACAACCGCCTCATCAAGCGCAGGAGCGACCCGCCCGCCCTGACCTTCCTGCTGGGTTTCGATAGCGCGCCGATCCGCGCGGAGAAGTCGCTCTACGATCTCGCGATGTGGGCGCGCAGTCAAGACGAGCTCGCCGGATATCTTGCGCGGACCAGCGGCAAGGACATTGCGGCGGCATACGAATCGCCATCGGCGCCTATACCCGGCCCAGAATGCTGGCGCGAATTCAGCGGACGCCTCGCGGAACATCTGAGTCATTTTGGTCACGCCGTCTATGACCTGGATTTCGCCAGGAGCGTCCCCGCCAAGGCCCCGGCGTCGCTGCTGGAAACGCTCAGATGTTTTGTGGCGGGACAAGGCCGCAACCCGTACCAGCGGCAGGCGGCGGCAGCGGCGGCGCGGGAGCAGGCCGCCGAATCGTTGCTCGCGCGGCTGAGGGGCCTACGCCTGCGATTGTTCCAGCGCGTGCTCCGCTGGGCCCAACGTTGGGCGCCACTGCGCGAGGACTCGCTCGCCGACGTCGGCCTGGGATGGCCGGTGCTGCGCCGCATCCTGCGCGAAGCGGGACGCCGCATGGTTGCGGCGGGCGCAATTGCGGACCGCGACGACGTGTTTTGGCTGAAGTGGGAAGAGCTGGAGGAGGCAGCGCGCTTACTCGATGCCGGCCAGCCCGCCCAGGATTATCGCCGCACGATAGCGGAGCGGCGCGAGACCTGGCAGCGGGAGCATGGGGTCACGCCGCCTGTCGTCTTGCCTGTTAAGGGGGGCGCCCGGTTCTTCGGCCTGGACCTCAGCCGCTGGATGCCCGTGCGCACCAGCCAGGCCGCAGGCAGCACCATTAGAGGAATTGGCGCCAGCCCAGGGAGGGTGACCGGCCCGGCCTGTGTGATTCACGGTCCGGAAGAGTTCGACCGCATGAAGCCGGGCGATATTCTCGTCGCCAACATCACCACGCCCGCGTGGACGCCGCTGTTCGCGATGGCGTCAGGCATCGTTACGGATGTGGGCGGCCCGCTGAGTCACAGCTCCATCGTGGCGCGCGAATACGGCGTGCCCGCGGTGCTGGGCACCGGCGTGGCCACGCACCGTATCCGCGGCGGGCAGCACATCACGGTGGACGGCGACGGCGGTGTTGTGACATTGGGTGGATGAGATACGTTGCCCCCCGAGAGCCGGCCAGCGGCTCCTTCTGCAGCTCCCCCTGAATGTGCGCGCGATATCCTGAGTTGTCATCGACATAAAGAGAGTGCGCGAGCCGGCGGATGTGTCGTTGGGACTCGGAAGCCGGCCCCCGGCGGCACTCTCGGAAGCGCTAGCCACAAAGTCGGCCGGCATCCGGCGATGCCGCGGCCTGTTCCACCGAGCGACTCGCGAAAAACGAAATTGCCGACCAACTTGCGGACGACCACCGGCCCGGTCGGTCGGGACGATGTTCGAGTCTACAGCCGGTATGGGTCAGGCTGGCGCGCTGCGGACCTCGCTGCGCAACAAGTCCGAACGATCCACCCTCCAACGCGTAGAGAGTCTGGCCGAAGTCCTTTCTGAGCAAGCACTTCATTTCGCCCTTGAAACACTTCCCGGGAGACTCGCCTCTAACCAGCGAGGAGGAGTTATGCGCGGCTTTGCATTTCTGTTGTTGGCTGCTGTCGTTGGAATCGGATTCACCGCCACGACCGCTACAGCCGGTCAGGTCAGCGTCGAAGTAGGAGTAGCCCCGGATTGTCCGTACGGTTACTATGACGTGCCGCCCTATGCCTGTGCTCCCTACGGCTATTACGGCCCGGAATGGTTCATCAGTGGCGTGTTCATCGGCGCGGGTCCGTGGTTTCATGGCCCTGCTAACTTCCGGGGTCACGTGAATAACCGTTTTCATCCCGATCACGGCTACAAAGGCCCGGCGCCTCAACGCGGTGAGAAACGCGATCCGGCAAGACGTCTCGATAAGGTCGCCCACTTCAAAGGGAATGAAGTGCGTGATGGGCGTGGCCACGTAGGGCGCTAGCGGGGCGGGCTGTCCGCTCTAAGTCTTTACGGTGCTGAGTGGGCTGACCAGGCGTTGCTGACGATCTCGCAGTACGTTAGTGCAACCCTGCCGCACCGGCACTCAGGCGGCCCTCGATGACGATCAGGCCGAGCAGCAGGATTACCATGTCCGTGCCAAGCGGCGGCACAATGATCATCGAGCCAATCCCCCATCATTGCGCCATGAAGCCGAGCGACCACGGCGCCGGCATGCCGCCCGTGGCGCGTGAATACGGCGTGCCCGCGGTGCTGGGAACCGGCGTGGCCACGCACCGTATGCGCGGCGGCCAGCAAATCACGGTGGACGGCGACGGGGTCTGGTCACATCAGGTGGATGAGATATGTTGCCTCTGTAAGCCAAGCCAACAGCTCCATCTGAAGCCCGGCTGAATGTGTGCGCGACCTCCTGAGTTCGTCGGCCACTCGTACCGAGGTCTCGCGCGGGCTGTTTTGGTGGAGAGCATTCTCCGAGTCGCCCGTAATCCGACCGAAGATCCGTACGCGCGCTCCCCACCAAAGAAAACCCTTGCACCTGTCGAGTCCCAGGCCTGCCGTCTTGGCGTTTGCGTCGGCCGATCGACTCAAACTGCAGACACACGAGTATCGACCGGCCTTCTGAGACTGGGATTTGAGCCATTTAGAGAGGGCTATTCAATTGCACCCGTGGAACGTCAGAGGAAGAAACGGTTAGGATATGCCTGAAGCGACTTGGGAACCTCACGAGAAGCACGGACGGCTCACGACGGAGAGTGACCTGCCAGCCAGCGTTCATGCATTTCCCAAACAGCGCAAAGAACCGCTGACCGACGCAGAGCACGTGCGTAACGCCGTCGCCCGGTTGGACGTCTCCGATAAAGATCGTGATTTGGCGTTCGCGAACATCCGGAAAGCTGCACGACACTATGGTGTCAACCTCTCGGAAGGGTCGTGGCACGATCTGCGCATCCACCGGCGGAAGAGAAGAAAAGCGCCACCAGACGCGCTGTGACGTGAACCGTGGAGGCAGGAAATGAAGGCAGTCGTCGTCCACAAGTATGGTGGTCCGGAGGTTCTGAAGTTCGAGGACTATCCGGATCCGGTGCCAGGTGCAGGCGAGGTGCTCGTGCGAGTCGCCGCCGCGAGTGTGAACCCGCTCGACTACAAGCGGCGTGCCGGGTTAACGGACGATTATTATCCGATCCATTTCCCGGGCCTCATCGGGGTCGATCTGGCGGGAACCGTCGTGAAGATCGGGCCGGAGGTGGAAGGGTTTTCCGTCGGCGATCAGGTCTTCTCTATGGCAGACAATAGTTACGCTGAACTTTGTGTCGTTAGTGCGGCGATCCTGGCGAAGGTCCCCAGCGGGCTCGATTTGATTCAAGCGGCGGCGCTGCCGCTCGTGACGATAACGGGCAACCAGCTCCTTTCGGCTACGGAAATCAAGGCGGGCCAGACGGTTTTGGTCGCAGGCGCCGTGGGAAATGTCGGGCGTTCGGCGGTATTCACCGCCAGGGAACGCGGGGCGACTGTGATCGCGGGGGTCTTGAAGAGGCAGGTAGATGAGGCGAGGACTGCCGGCGCGGACCAGGCGGTCGCAACCGACGACGACACAGCGATTGCGAATCTCCCGCCGCTCGACGCGGTGGCGGATACGGTCGACGGAAGAACCGCCGGGAAGCTGATCGCCAGGGTCAAGCCCGGAGGAGTGTTTGCCACGGTTCTCAGGGCGCCGCAGAACGCCGCGAAGTACCCAGCTGTGAAGGTGGTGCCGGTATTCTCGAGATTCGACAGGAAAACGCTCGAGTTCATGGCCGAAGCCGTGCGAGATGGCAAGCTGGTGATCCCGATTAGCGAGACCCTGCCACTCAGGCAAGCGGCCGAGGCTCAGGCAGCGGCAGAAAAAGGTGTCGCCGGGAAGATCCTGCTAGTCGCTTGACATTACTTTGCGAACAGAGGACACGAAAGGAAAACCGGAAATGAGCAAAGAATCCCAGTTATCAACGAGCAGCGTACAAATTGAACAGAAGAGCTACGAGATGCCCCCGCGAGATGGGATCAGCATCGCGCATTTTCTCACCGTCGCCGATATCGAGCGATCGGCTCGCTACTACGAAAAGGTCTTCGGTGCTCGCATCCTGAGCCTGGGGGATGGCAACGCCCCTGGGTACCTTCAGCTTGCGAATATCTGGATGATTCTGAACGTCGGAGGCGGCCCGACCGCGGATAAGCCGACCGTAACGCTGAGCGTCCCCGACCCCAATCACATCAACAGCTTTATGAATTTCCGCGTTGCGGATATTCAAGCGTGCTATCAATTATGGACAAGTCGCGGAGCGGAGTTCATCACAGAGCCGATACCCAAGTACGGCGAGATTCGCTGCTACATCCGCGATCCCGACGGTTACATTATCGAGGTGGGACAGACCACCGACCTGAAATACGGTTAACGCTCGGCCCCGCACAAGGCTCTGAATTGGCACGCGTCCTACTTTCAGGCATAGAAAGGAGCACGAGATGAAACTAAGGAGACCCCGCCGGTGAGTGCCGCCATCAGCTGGATGAGATATGTTGCCTCTGTAAGCCAAGCCAGCATCCCCATCTGAAGCCCGGCTGAATGTGTGCGCGATCTCCCGAGTTCGTCGGCCACTGGTACCGAGGTCTCGCACGGGCTGTTTTGGTGGAGAGCATTCTCCGAGTCGCCCGTCATGCATCCGCAACTGGGCACGAGTACAGGCGGCGAACTCTGCCTTGAGTCGGGTTTTTGATGTTGATCTGCCCTGCAAGCCGGCTAACGTTACCACGCCATTGCCGTCTGTGATGAGGAGCCAGTCACGCGGCAGTGGAATCCGGTCGATTGTGGCAACCACGTCGTTTAGCTACTTTGCGGCGCAAAATTCATTTTTCGATCTCGCCGTTTTCTTTGAGCCGTTCCGGAAGGTGCCCCGCAAAGACACGAAAGCCCCTGAGGGTTGATCCCCAGGGGCTGCGGGCGAAGAACTCAGGTCGAATGTTTACCTGACCAGCGCTCGTCCGATGTTGATCAGATTGTCGGCGATAACACCGAGCCCGACCCAGCGCTTCATCCCTGCTTCCTTTTTGTAGAGCGA
>Ga0326728_10001289_pt1 | contig 89681 bp, 72 predicted proteins | sample MB3enrmetagenome_FD_207602 | JGI IMG/M metagenome (GOLD analysis project Ga0326728, IMG submission 207602) | Lab enriched peat soil microbial communities from McLean, Ithaca, NY, United States - MB31MN | ecosystem: Environmental > Terrestrial > Soil > Wetlands > Peat | place: USA: New York... | reverse complement strand
CGCTTTTGATCCAAGGAAGCACGGATCTCGGCTCATCACGGCAGAATGTTCCGGCTGATTCCGTCCTCCGCACAAGGCGGTTCACAGATTGGGGCTGACTCATATCCCCCTCATCTTTTCCGGAAAGGGACATGATGACTCACTTTACCAGATCTTTTTCCACTGTTTTCCTGTTTGTTGCGCTGGCGGGATGCAGCAGTCTTGGTCCCGGGACCATTATCCGGGACCGTTTCGATTATTCTGCGGCGATCTCTGATTCCTGGAAGACTCAAATGCTGATGAACCTGGTAAACCTCCGCTACGCCGACCCGCCGGTGTTCCTGGATGTAGCCTCGGTGATCAGCCAGTATGAGTTGGACAGCCTGGCTAACCTGGCGCTCACCTTCGCGACGACTAATGCGCAGTCTGCCGGCGGGACCGTTTCGTATACCGACCGTCCGACCATCACCTATAACCTGTTGTCCGGTGACAAGTTCGCACGCAGCCTCATGACACCTATTCCTCCGGCGTCCATCATGTCACTGATCGAAGCTGGATGGCCTGCGGAGTTTGTGCTGCGCCTGACTGTGCATTCAATTAACGGCATTCAGAACCGCTCCGCAGGAGCCCTGCGAGGGCGCGCGGCTGACCCTCGTTTCTACCAGGTGATCGAGGCCCTGGGGCGTGTTCAGCGCTCGGGTGCCGTAGGGATAAGGGTCCAGCCTGGAAAGAAGAACGAAGGTGTTGCAGTTATGGTTTTTGCCCATAAAACGGACGAAAGTGTCGAAGCGGACCGTAGGCTGATCAGGGAAATACTTGGTCTTGATACCCAGGCAACCGAGTTCTCGCTGGCTTTTGGGGTTGTGCCCGCAAACGATCGGGAAATTGCCATCCTGAGCCGATCCATGCTGGATATCCTGGCCGAGTTTAGTGGGAACATAGAGGTTCCGGAAGTCCACGTTTTGGAGAAACGGACTTTCCCCACCCGAGAGGAAGACGTTTTCGAAGGGCGGAAAGTCCAGTCCATGATGCGTATCATCAGCGGCAGGGAAAAACCTGCAGACGCATTCGTAATGGTTCAAAACCGGGGTTACTGGTACTGGATTGACGACAGGGATTTCATCTCCAAGCGCGTTTTCGGCATCATAATGTTTCTGTTCACGCTTACGGAAAAGCCCGAGAAGGAAGGGGTTCCAATCGTGACCATTCCAACCCGTTGAAATGGCCCAGATAGACGCGGCGCAGGCTTCAGAATCACAACGGAAGATAATGGGAAAATGGGCAATAAATAACCCGCCGGTCGAATTTACCGGGTCAACATCATGATCAAATATCCGATGCTTTATAAAATCAACAGCCAGGTTTGCCTACGGTCGACGTGTCGGCCCATGCGAGGTCCCTCCGGTCAGATTCCACCTTCTGGCAATTACCGATAATGGCAGTCAATCAGCTTTGGAATCCTCGGACATACTCTGAGGGTCGTGACTTTTTTAACTCAGGTTCCCTCCCCCAAAAAAAATCTGCAATATCCCAGGAGAAGCGTGCTGCCGAGTATCCCGTTGCTCGCACCCATGATCTTGTTGGTAAGAGGCTATTGCAAAGCGGCGGAGCTGGTGACCCAATAAGCTCAGATCACTATTTCCATTTTCTCTCTTGCCAGGAAGACGTTCGGAAAACGAACCTGACATTCCTTTTCGACATCACTCAAGAATTCATCGTTATGGTCGGGATCATGATGCGTGATAATAAGTTGCTTAACCTGTGCTTTTTCCGCCACTTCCAATGCCTGTGGATAACTGCTGTGACCCCAGCCCTTATAGCGAGGCAATTCATCGGGGGTGTATTGTGCTTCGTGGATCAAAACGTCTGCATTATGCGCCAACTCAACAACATGAGGGTCAACTCGATCGCCGTGCTCGATATCGGTACAATATACGACAACCTTGCCTTCCGTATCCTGGAAACGGTAACTGTAGGCACCGCCGGGGTGGTTATGCTTGATTACCCTGACAAAAGCCTCCTCCATATTCATGCGGCTTTCGGGATGGTGCAGAAACACAATTTTGGCTCCCATGCCGTCGAAGCTGACGGGAAAGTACTCTTCCAGCATCTGAGTCTGAAAGATGCTTCGCAAATCCTTGCCGCGGTCCTCCCGGCCAATCGCACTGATGGTGAAAGTTCGCCGTGAATCGTATGCGGGAGCAAAAAAAGGCAACCCTTGAATGTGATCCCAATGGAAATGGGAGAATGCCAGATAGCAGGGACGATCGATACCCAGGTGAGGATCCTGTGCCATCTCTTTACCCAACTCGCGGATACCGGTGCCGGCGTCCAGAATAACCGTGCGTTTTGGGCCTTCCAGCAGAACACAGCTAGTGTTACCGCCAAATTTCTGAAATTCCTCACTGCAAACCGGAATTGACCCTCTCACACCATAAAACTTTATTCGGGACATCTCATTCCCCTTTGCTTCGCCGAGACACATGGTACAACTGGAATGTCTGACATCGGGTAATCTTTAAATACCTTATGTAGTTACGGAGGTTCCGATGATATGGCCCTTACGATAACATAGGCCCGACAAGCACTCGTAGTGAAAAGTTAAGATTGCTCTCGAGACTGTCGAAAAACTCCAAATGGAGGTTTTTGACCCTTGCAAGTCTCTGATTTTACTGACCTTGATTTTCATGAGAGCGGTATAAAATGGGTTTTTTCGACAGTCTCCTCCTCGTTGTTGAGAAATCCTGCGCCAAAATCTTCGCCATTTCCGAATCATCGTGCAAGTAACCGCAGAGAATAGGGAATTTGCAATGTTGGCAAGAAGAAGGGGTTGAGTGCTGAAACGAAAGACTTGCGAGTAAAGAAACAAAATCGTCGGCGGATTGAACTTTCCAATGCGTTTTCTATGATCCTTCAAGGTTTCAGAAATGCATCTCATTACGAGAGCCAGACAGTCCTACAGCAAGGGGCAGACGATGAAAAAACAGAAAAATCCGTCGCCTGGTGTGCCGTTTTTGTTCTCTGGATTTTCGACGCTCTTCTTTTGTTGAAAATATGGAATTTCCAAGAATTGCTGCCGGATCCCGGAATACATCTCTTGGAGCATCCGGAAGGCGCATTCGATCATCCTTTATCTGAATCATGATGGCAAGTGATATGCCATTGGGCCTGTCTGACGCTACTGGAGCACTCAGATCACTTATACCTCGTTGAGTTCGGGTCTTTCCTCTTCTTCGCAGAGCTCAACAGGGACCAGAAGTAGTGATTGATGGGTTTCAGCCCAATTCCAGCGATATTGCCTGCATTTCCATGGCGAGGGTCCACCCTTTATATTGTTATCGATCCGACATTACATCTAGGGATATCCAAAATGAAAAACCTTTACCTGTCGAGCTTGCTCATTGTCTTGTTTATCAGCGGCTGTGTTGTCACAAGCCATGTCCCGGGCGAAAAGAATGCAGATGCGGCGAAGGGAAGAAACGGCATGAGCAAAGAAGTCATACCCAAACTGGTCGGTTCCTGGAGACTCATATCTTTCCACATTCAGGACTCAAGAGGTCAGATGGCTTACCCCTTTGGAAAGGATGCCCAAGGAAGGCTCATATATGAACCGGATGGGCGTATGGCCGTACAACTCATGGATCCCAACCGTCCCGGTTTTGCGTCGGGTGATCCCATTGTAGCGCCCGAGGCCGAAATAAGGGCGGCATTCGGCGGATATACCGCCTACTACGGGACCTATTCAGTGAATATCGATGAACAGACCATCACGCACCATATCGAGGCCGCCCTCCTCCTGAACTGGGTGGGGGCAGATCAGCTTCGCCATTTCGAATAAGATGGAAAATATCTGACTTTGAAGGGCACCCTGCTCCTCGGCGGCGTCCAGGGAGTTGTCAGCCTGGTCCGGGAACGCTTGTCCTGAAGCGCAAAAGGAAATACAGGGGTATTATCTTCAGAAGCAATAGGAGGTTGGAATATACCTGTAGTTGCCGATAGCTTAGTAAACTACCACCGACAGGGTCGGTGGCTTTCAAAACCGTGACAAGACCCCGTACAATGCCGTCCGTCGTTGTTTTTCCAGAGGTACGATGCTCAGTTCTGACCGGTCAAAGCAAATGAGGGGGTGACCCGGGGGAAATATCGCGGAAACAGCCTATAAACGGTTATAGGTTGTTTGGGACCATCGAAACGAGCATTGAAATTTGAAAATGCCTTAAAACGCGCCACAATACCTTTAAATCGTTTTCACCAATTAATCCTTACCGAAGGGACCCTTTTTCCAATTCTTGTGACCTGGCCAAGAAGTTCCATTCTCACGGGTCCGGCCCGCCACAAAAAGACCATCAGCCGTGGTCGGATTCCAGAACGGCTTTGTAGAATCATCTTTTTTAATGCCGCAACTCCAATTCCTGAGGAGCTTTCTTGAGCGAGCTCTCCAACGGCTACCGTGAACACTTCCCACACAGGTGAGAATATCAGAAAGCTATCTTCGCTGAAGAACCCGGTTCCGGGGGCTTTGCAAGTCCACGTCCGCTTCCCTATCGAAAAACATGTCTAAATAGCGCCTGCGGCTACTATGGCCACTTTTTTCGCCGTTTCGTATATTTCGAACAAACTAAATGTAAATACCTATAGACAGGGGAAGAGACCGCCAGCCCAGTGAACGAGTTGCCAGGCGATGTAGACAAGATCTCATCTGAGAGACTAGATGCAATCGAGATTTACTTCCAGGAAAAAGCCAGAGAGAAGTCCTATGAGTTTCTGACCTTGCCGATCCTCTCCAGCAAAGTAGAAGCCTAAGTGAAAACATGAGCGGCGCTGATATGGGCCGCTCCTCTAATTCATAGGAGGAGAAAGAGTTTGAATGTATCTGAAATCACTACCCAGAAGGTCCAGGATTGTATTTTGATCCGAGCGAAAAGGTCCCACTACGCAGCGAACTACGACTTGACACTTATCAAAGCTCTTGTTAATCACGGCATCCGCAAGAAGCTCCTTGCTCTAAATCCGGCGAACGGCATCGATTTCCTTCCGGTAGAAAACCGGGCAAAATATGTTCCATCAGTCCAGGATATTGATAAGGTCATAGCTGTCGCCGATTCCGAAACGCAAGACTATCTCTGGTGCATCCGGGAGACCTTGGCGAGGGTCAGCGAAATAAACAGGCTCAAGTGGGATGATGTTGACATCGAGAACCGTCTCGTCACGCTTTATACCTGGAAAAAGAAAGGCGGCAGCCTTACCCTCGAAAGATCCCTATGACCGGAAAGCTCTTCGAAACATTGTCTAGAAGATATCTACAGTGTGACTCGACAAAGCCTTGGGTCTTCTGGCACCGGTACTGGAGCAGAAAAGCCGGGGGCTGGAAGGAGGGGGCATTTCTGGATCGTAAGACTTTGATGAAACGGCTATGCCTAAAGGCTGAAGTCAAGTACTTCCGGTATCATGCCCTGCGGCATTCGGGTGCATCCATCATGGACCACAATGGCGCCCGACTAGATGGAATACAAAACCTCCTGGGCCATGATAACAGGACCACGACGCTGATTTACCTACATAAACTGAACGGCTCGGAAAAGACGGCTATGGAGATTTACGAGCAAGCAAGACAGAAGTCTCAAACGGATTCTCACATTAAAAAGCGAAGGGATTCTGATCCACACGCCAGAATCCCTTGCAAGTCACTTGATTAATTAGAATTTTCAGGATGGGCCGCCAGGGTCTCGAACCCCGAACCTCCTGATTAAGAGTCAGCTGCTCTACCGTTGAGCTAGCGGCCCGAACGCAATTCTCACTGGTACGCCCGGCAGGATTCGAACCTGCGGCCTGCGGATTCGAAGTCCGACGCTCTATCCACCTGAGCTACGGGCGCCTCCAGGGAACAGCCATGATACCAAAGGGGCTTGCCTGAGTCAACCGGGAAAAGAAAGTCTACACGGTGAATCTGTCCCGGCGAAGTCCCAAGAATAAACCATCTCCCTATGGTAGCGCCGTCTTCCACGGCGGCGTTCTTCGTATCACGCGAAAGGGTCTTTATCGACGAATCACCATTGGTATGGTTCCTTTTCATCGTTTACCAATTGATGCGCGGCCATGGAGGCGGGCGCTACCAAGTATGTTCATTGTTCTCCACTTCCCCAAAAATGATGAAAAACTCATATGTCTCTGCCTGTCCTTGAAGTAGAACAAATTACCGTGCGACAGTCTCATATCGGACTTGAGGGAACCCGGAGTGTGATGCAGAAACGACCTCGTCAGGGCATCGCGACCGTCGAAATCCCGGGTGGCGTCCCACCGCCCTGACCTTGGACTAAACGCAATATCCACAGGCAATGAAAGGTGAAATCTGTTAACATAGACATTAGAAGTCCCATGTTTTTATATTGGCTGCCCAAACCTCGCGGGGCGTGGAAAAATTCGGAAGGGGGAAGCAGGCGATAGTTATGGCCTTTGTGGATCAGGAAGTTCGGAGGCTTCTGGGAAAGGGTATTCACCATTACGGACTTATAGAAAACGGGGACAGAATCGCCGTAGGGGTCTCGGGAGGAAAAGACAGCATGCTCCTTCTGTGGCTGCTGCGCGAGAGGCTTCGGCGCATTCCGATCAGCTACGAACTCATCGCCGTCCACGTGGACCCGGGGTTCGATGAGGAATCGGCGGACCGGCTGGAGGCATTTTTCACGCAGGAGGGGTTCGGGTATGAAATCATCCGAACTGATCACGGTGCCAGGGCGCACGGGCCGGAGAATCGCGAAAATCCATGCTTTCTTTGCGCCCGGCTGAGGCGGTCCGTGCTTTTCACGAAAGCGCGCGAGCTGGGATGCCCGAAAATAGCACTGGGCCATAACCAGGACGACATGATTGAAACCTTTTTCATAAATATCTGCTACGGAGCACAGGTTGCGGGCATGGTCCCGAAACAGGAGTTTTTTGGCGGCGAAATAACGCTCATACGCCCTCTTGCGCTGGTGCCCGCCCAAAGCATACTAAAGGTTTGCAAGAACCTTGGTTTGCCTATCCTGCCGTCAAAGTGTCCTTCGGCCCTAAAGAACCAAAGGATGGAAATCCGCAATATGCTGGACGGCCTTTTCAGGAAGAATTCCAAAGTCCGGGGCAATATTTACCACGCAATGAGCAACGTCAATCTTGAATATCTGCCGCCTGGACTTCCAGCAAGGGGCAAGCGCGGTCCGGCCCGGGGGCACGATGAGTGAGACGCCCATCTCAAATGGAAAGAGACGAATGAACGAGCAGATAAGAGGCGAAGGGAAAACGTTTTTCATAATCGATGGAAGCTCCTACATCTACAGGGCTTTCTATGCGATCCGGCGGCTTACCAACTCTAAAGGAATGGCGACCCAGGCCGTTTACGGGTTCATCACGATGCTGCTGAAAGTGCTCCGCGAACGCAAGCCTGATTATATCTGCGTGGTTTTCGATGCGCCGGGGCGAAATTTTCGGCATGACTTGTCCGATGCCTATAAGGCTACTCGCCAGGCCACTCCGGAAGAACTGGGGCCGCAAATCCCGTACATCAAGAAAGCCGTGCAATACTTCGGGGTACCTCAAATGGAGCTTGAAGGCTATGAAGCCGACGATCTGATTGCCACGCTCACCCACTGGGCTTCGGCACGCGACCTGGAGATCGTGGTGGTTTCGGCGGACAAGGACCTTCACCAACTCATTCAGGACCCGGTGGTAAGGCAATGGGACCCCCAAAACGACCGGCTTTTTACGGAGAAAGTCGTTCGGGAGCGGTTCGGAGTGACCCCCGGGCAAATGGTTGATTACCTTTCGCTGGTTGGAGATACGACAGATAATATTCCAGGCGTCAAAGGGGTAGGGGAGAAGACTGCAAGCCAACTGCTCCAGCGATGGGTTTCGCTCGACGGAATTTACACCCACATCGACGAGATATCTCCCGACTCGGTGCGAAAGAAGCTTATGGCAGGCAGGCAGAGCGCCTATCTCTCGCGCGAGTTGGTCTCCCTCAGGCTGGATGTCGTGATACACAAGGGTCTGGAGGAGTTTGAGCCTGCGCCTCCCATGCGGTTCGAAATGTTCAGCCTCTGTGAAGAACTCGAATTCAGAACAATTCTCGATATGCTTAAGCGGGAATGGACGGAGCCTGACGAAGTTAAGCCTCCCAGCCCGAAGGAGCGGACAAGGGTCGATCGGGTAATCCGGACCCGCGAAGAGTTGGCCGATCTGGTCGGAATCGCGCAGACAAAATCGCTGATATCAATAGAGACCGAGACCACCTCTCAAGACGCCATGAACGCCGGTCTCGTTTCAATCGCGCTCTGCTGGGATGATAACCTCGCCTGGTACATTCCCGTCGGTCACGCCCCCGAATGCGGCATCCAGCTAACTGCGGCCGAAACGCTCCAGGGGCTTGAGCCGGTCCTTAGCGCCAAGACACCCGCCAAGGCCGGGCACAACCTCAAGTTTCAATGGACAGTCCTCAAGAGGTACGGAATCGAGCTCGAGGCAATGATTTTCGATACCATGATAGCAAGCTATCTGCTCGATCCCGGAGGACAGACACATGGGCTCGAGCGTATCAGCGCCGAACACCTGGACGAGGCGATAAGCTCGTACGAGGAGATCACCGGCAGAGGCAAAAGCCAGATAGGTTTTGCCGAAATCGACTTCGATACGGCTATTGGTTACGCGTGCGGTAACGTCGAGACCTGCTGGCGCCTGGTCCCGGTTTTACGCCGCAAACTTGAAGAAAACAAGCTGATGGAGCTTTATGAAACAATCGAGCTCCCACTTACCGAAGTGCTTGCGCGCATGGAGTACAGGGGAATACTGGTCGATTCGGAAAAGCTGGAGGAGCTTTCTACTGAGTTCGAGAAAGCTCTGGATCAGAAAGCCGCGCTCATCTACCAGTTGGCCGGCGAGGAGTTCAATGTCCAGTCCCCCAAACAGCTAGGATACATCCTTTTCGACAAACTCGGGCTCCGAGTGGTCAAAAAGACAAAAAGCGGTCCATCGACCGACACCAGCGTTCTGGAAGAGCTTTCCCCGGAACATCCGGTCGCCGAGCAAGTGCTCAGCTACCGTACGATCTCAAAGCTGAAAGGTACCTATGCAGACGCCCTGCCTAAGCTGATTCGTCCGGATACCGGCCGCATCCATACCTCTTTTAATCAGGCCGTGACGGCAACGGGACGTCTAAGCAGCTCGAACCCCAACCTTCAGAACATTCCGATCCGCAGTGACGAGGGCAGACGCATTCGTCAAGCCTTCATATCTGCGCCCGGGTATATGCTCATGTCAGCGGACTATTCGCAGATCGAACTTCGTGTGCTTGCCCATTACAGCGGTGACGAAAGCCTCATGGAGGCCTTTAGAGTTGATGAGGATGTGCACCGAAGGACCGCCGCCGAAATATTTGGCGTCGCAGTGACGCAGGTTAGCGCCGAGATGCGCAGGCAGGCCAAAATGATAAACTTCGGTATTGCCTACGGCATGAGCCCTTTCGGCCTGGCTCAGAGGCTTCGAATCAGCACGAAAACGGCGAAGGCGGCTATCGACCGGTATTTTGAACGCTACAGCGGTGTTCGGCGCTTCATCGATGAAGTTATCGGCAAGGCGCGCGACCTCGGGTATGCTGAAACTCTTCTTGGGCGCAGGCGTGCAATACCCGAGCTTCAGAGCCGTAACTTCAGCATACGCCAGTTGGGTGAACGCCTTGCTATCAACACGCCGATTCAGGGTACCTCGGCTGACCTGATCAAGAAGGCGATGATAGATATCAATCTGGAGATCAAAAAGGAGAAGCTCGGAGCAAACATGCTGCTTCAGGTGCATGACGAGCTGCTTTTCGAGGTCCCGCGCCAGGAAAGGGAGTCGGTCGATCATCTCGTACGGCGGAAAATGGAAGCGGTCCGGGTCCTGGATGTGCCGCTGAAGGTGGAGATCGGCTGGGGGGCCAACTGGACCGAAGCTCACGCGTGAATTCAAATCCTGCCGGATGCCAAAAACAAAAGGCCGCCCTCATTGGATGGGGTGGCCTTTGTTATCCGGAAAAGGGAAGCTTTTAGCTGGTCTTGGTCTTGTCCAGTTCGCCTTTGAGTCTTTCGACTTCCTGCTTGTACCTTTCGGCTTCCTCTTTGAGTCTCATATCGCTTGTGGGTTCCGTGGTTTCCCTGGTTTTCGAGAACGGGAGTTTATCTTTTACCTCATCGTAGCCAAGGTATGCGGCCATCAGCCCACCGAACAGCAGGATGAGGGGAATCGCGCCTCCGATGACCGCGAAAACTTCCTTATACCAGACCAGGATGCCCAAAAAGCCGAGAAACGCCGCGGCAACACCACCCGCAAAAACCTTCATGTTCTACCTCCTCCTTCAATTGGTTCGCGATTAGGTATGAAAATTCTTCTGCAACTTTCGAAAATTGAGTCTCAGACAGCATTTTCTGTCAAGGTAAACGGAAGACAGAAGATAGCACCGGCATCTGAATAATGCAAGGGGAAATTGCCCGTATAAAGCGGCGATTTGTGGGCTCAAGCCGGTGAAGCTGAGTTGCGAAATAACCCGCCCGCTTTTCTGTTGACTCTTTATCCCTCGGATAAGTATAAGTAAAGATTCTAAAATGATTGTTGAGATTATGTTCAGCACGATATGACATCTACAAGATGTCCAGCCAGTCCATCCGGTCACGGCGGATTAAACTCCGGCAGTTTTCGGTGCGGAAAAGGATTTTTTGACGTCGAACATATCTTGACGTCAAAGAACGCGGACGGAAACCAGTTAAACTTCACTCTGCAAGGTATGTGGGCCTCGGCCTGACCTGTCCGCGCTTGAAAAGGATATAGCACAGATAATGTTGGATTCGCATCTAAATGGTGTAGAAAAACCCGGCCGCTATATAGGGCTCGAAGTAAACGCTTACCGCAAGAGCTTCGAGAGCGCTTCGGTTCGCTTCGCACTTGCATTTCCTGATGTCTATGAGATTGGTTTGAGCCATCTTGGGCTCCAGTTGCTTTATCATCAGTTGAACCGGGCCCAGGGAGTGATGGCGGACAGGGTCTATGCGCCGTGGCCCGATTACGAAGAAAAACTGAGGAACTCCGGTGAGCCGCTGAGAGCGATAGAGAGCGAGCGTGCTATTGCGGAGTTCGACTTTCTGGGCGTAAGCCTTCAGTACGAACTCAGCTACTCAAACATACTCACTATACTCGATCTTGCCAACATTCCTCTTTACGCCAGCCAAAGGACCAGTGCGCATCCCTTTGTCATAGGCGGCGGTCCCTGTGCATTCAATCCCGAGCCTCTGGCTGATTTTTTCGACTTTTTCGTTCTGGGCGAAGCCGAAGAGGTTCTTCCCGAAATCATCGATGTCTACAGGGATTGGAAACGGAGCGTCAGCAGGTCCAGGGAGGATTTTCTCAGCGAGATCAGAAAGATTGCCGGAGTATATATCCCCTCATTTTTCGATGTCTCCTACAGCGCAAGCGGTATCATATCAGCAGTGGTTCCGCGGTTTTCAGACTACACTCATGTCAGAAAGAGAGTGGTCTCCGACCTCGACCAAAGCTGCCCGATTCCGGAAGAACCACTCGTGCCTCTCATCGATATCGTTCACAACCGGCTGAGGATCGAAATTGCGCGGGGCTGCACACGAGGCTGCCGTTTTTGCCAGGCGAGCTACATCTACCGGCCCGTCAGGGAACGTCATCCCTTGTACGTGCTCGATGCGGCGAAAAAGGCGCTTGCTTCGAGCGGCTTTGAAGACGTCGCGCTGCTGTCCTTCAGTACAGGGGATTATTGCCAGATACAGGACTTGCTGGGTGCGCTGGTAAAGGAACTCGAACCCCGCAAAGTCGCTGTCTCTTTTCCATCAATGCGCGTTGGGACGCTTACCCCCGAACTGATGGAGCATATCAAAAAGGTTCGCAAAACCGGGTTTACCCTGGCCCCGGAAGCCGGGAGCGAGCGTCTCAGGCGTGTCATAAACAAGGGAATACGCGACGAGGACCTGCTCAGTGCGGCCGAGGGCGCTTTCGATCTCGGCTGGAGGCTCATAAAACTCTACTTCATGATGGGTCTTCCCGGCGAAACCGAGGCCGACCGGGAGGCACTTGTGGACCTGTGCCTGAGGGTGTGGGAAAAAGGAAAGAGGACGAGAGCTTCCGTAAATATCTCAATATCCACTTTCGTTCCCAAACCCATGACGCCGTTTCAGTGGTCGTCTCAAATATCGGAGGCACAGATGGAAGACAGCCTCCGAATGTTTAAGGAGCGGCTGAGGAAGCCCGGTCTGAGGCTGAAGTGGAATATGCCGGGCAATAGCCTTTTTGAGGGGGTATTTGCGAGGGGCAGCAGGCGGCTTGGGGCTGCGCTCAAACGTGCATGGGAGTTGGGAGCAAGGTTTGACGGCTGGAGCGACCATTTCAGGGAAGACCTGTGGCACCGCGCTCTTGCTGAAACCGGACTTAATGCCGCTTTCTATGCCGAACGCTGCAGGGATGGCGACGAAATCCTTCCTTGGGATCATCTTTCGGCCGGTGTTTCACGTGAATATCTGTGGGATGAATTCAAAAAGGCAACGGCGGAAGAGTTTACACCTGACTGCCGGCAGGGCGGATGCGGGGTATGCGGCGTTTGCGATCACAAGACAATATCTCCTGTTATCCATGAAGAACCTGTCAGGGAATTGAAATTGGACGAGTTGCCGGACGCCCGGGGGCAGTCTTTGCCAGATAGAGAATTTCTCTACAGAGTGATTTATTCAAAGCTTGGAAAAACTCGATTTTTCGGGCAACTGGAGATGGCTCTGGCCTTCGAGAGGGCTATAAGGCGGGCAGGGCTTCCTGCCGCCTTCAGCAAGGGCTATCATCCGCATCCCAGGATTTCATTCGGCGAGGCCCTGCCGCTCGGAATGGAGACCATAATTGCCGAGGCTTACATCGCGCTAAGCGAAGATATTGATGCTGTGCTCATTCGCGAGCGACTGAACAAACATTTCAATGGTGTGATCAAAATCAGCGTTGTGAGCCGGATCGATAAAAAACCCGACTTCGGCTATCCGTGCAGGGTTGTTTACTATGTCTCGGGGTTGAATCCATTCGTTTTGCGAAATCTTATGGAGGCGTGGCCAAAGTGCAGCGACAATGTGCTCACCAAGAAGACTAAAAGGGGCCAGGTGACATCACGCCTCGGGCAGATTCTTCTGGATATGCGAAAAGCCGGAGAAAACGCCCTTGAAGTGGATATCTACGAAACACCGGGTTCGTGCTTCAGGCCTATGGCGATTCTTCAGAATCTGGCAGGTGCTCACGCCCAGAGCCTGGAAAACTGCCTTATCTGCAAGATCGCCTCATACCGCCTGGAAGTTCGGGAGGAGAACGACAATGTCCGCCGAACTCATAATTAACAGCAATGCTTTTGAAACGCGTGTGGCGCTGGTTGAAAACGGGCAGGTCGCGGAGCTCTATGTTGAGCGGAGCTCGGACCGTGGGATTGCCGGAAACGTTTACAGGGGGCGAGTCGTGAGGGTCTTGCCGGGCATGCAGGCGGCCTTCGTGGACATCAATCTCGATAAGGCGGCGTTTCTATACGTGAGCGATATTTATCGGCCCATGGGCGATGTCGAGCAGGCTCTCCTGTCGACCTGCGAAGACGAATCCGGGGATGAAAAACATGATGAGGATACGGAAAATGGCGGTCGGGAATATGGTGGACTGGATTTTCGCCCGAGTTATAACGGCATCCCCATCGAGGACCGGCTTCAGGAGGGACAGGACATCCTCGTGCAAGTGGCCAAGGAGCCTATCGGGAGCAAGGGGGCCAGAATAACGACTCATATAACGCTGCCTGGCAGAAACCTTGTTTTCATGCCGACGATGGACCATGTGGGCGTTTCGCGCAGAATCGAGGATGAAACCGAGCGAAAGCGCCTCCGCGAGATAATGTGTGAAATTAAACCGCCTTACTGCGGTTTTATCGTACGCACCGCCGCTGAGGGAGCTGAAAGAGAAAAACTCCAGTCGGAGTCCGATTTCGTAGCCAAACTTTGGCAGAGCATTCAGCGGAGGTCCGAAAACGCCCCCGTGCCCTCATTGATATATCAGGAGCTGGATATAACCCTTCGAGCGGTTCGCGACCTTTTCACCAAGGAAGTCGACCGGCTCGTAATCGACTCCGAGTCCGAGTACCGAAAAATTTTAAATTTTACCGAGACCTTCATGCCGTCACTGCAAAATGAGGTGGAACTGTATGAAGGCGATGAGCCGATTTTCGACTCATATGGGATCGAAATGGAAATCCAGAGGGCTTTGAGCAAGAAAATCTGGCTCAAGTCCGGTGGATATATCGTGATCGAATCTACCGAGGCGCTTACAGCCATAGACGTCAACACGGGCAGATATGTCGGCAAGCGCAATCTGGAAGAGACAATCCTTAAGACGAACCTGGAAGCCGTAAAAGAGATTGCTTTCCAGTTGAGGCTTCGAAACCTGGGTGGGATCATAATAATCGATTTTATCGATATGGAGAAAGAAGCCAACCGTGAGAAGGTCTGGAATGCCCTGAGGGACGCCACATACAAGGACAAGAGTAAGTCCAACATCCTGCATATGTCTGAGCTGGGTCTGATCGAGATGACGAGGAAGCGGACCAAGGAGAGCATCGGACAAGTGCTGTGCGAGCCCTGCTCTTATTGCGATGGAGAAGGATACCTCAAATCCAAGCAGACCGTCTGTTATGAGGTTTTGAGAGAGCTGGAGCGGCAGAGGAAAGATTTTTACGGCAGGAGTGTCCTTGTTATGGCGCATCCGGAGGTTGCCGCCATGTTTTGCGACGAAGAACGGGCGGCACTGGAACGGGTCGAAGAGAGAATGCACGCGATTGTCTCGGTAAAGGCGGACCAGAACCTTCATCTCGAGAATTACGACATTGCACTGATGGAGAGCGAGTAATTCTGCAAATCCGGAGCCATAAGCCAATGAAGTGGGATGCATCACATGAGCTGTACCGGGAAGCCTGCGAATTAATGCCGGGTGGCGTGAACAGCCCGGTTCGGTCGGGCAGGGCGGTCGGCTTCGACCCTATTTTTATAAAGAAGGCTGACGGGTGCCGGATTACCGACGAAGACGGCAATGTCTACATCGACTATGTTGGATCATGGGGACCGCTCATTCTAGGCCATTCGCACCCTGAAGTAGTGGCGGCCCTGAAGAATGTCGCCGAGAGGGGTACTTCGTATGGGATTCCCACACGAATCGAAATAGACATGGCCAGGAAAGTGGTCGAGATGGTCCCGTCCATAGAAATGGTCAGGATGGTAAATTCGGGGACCGAGGCGGCAATGAGCGCCATCAGGCTTGCCCGGGGATATACGGGGCGCAAAAAGATAATAAAATTCAACGGCTGCTATCACGGACATGCAGACTCGCTTCTCGTAAAGTCCGGCTCTGGCCTCATCACCTTCGGTATTCCTGGAACCCCGGGGGTCCCTGAGGAAATAGTCCAGCACACCTTATCGCTGCCTTACAATGACCTCGAGAAGGTTCGGGAAGTCATGGAGCGTGCGGGTAAAGAGGTTGCAGCGATCATTGTGGAGCCGGTCGCGGCGAATATGGGAGTCGTGCTGCCCAGAGCAGGATACCTTGAGGGGTTGAGGCGGATTTGCACTGAATATGGATCGCTGCTAATCTTTGATGAGGTGATTACCGGCTTCAGGTTAGCTCCCGGAGGGGCACAGCAGCTTTTCGGGATAATGCCCGATCTGACCTGCCTCGGGAAAATAATAGGCGGTGGTCTCCCGGTGGGCGCTTACGGAGGTAGGAAAGAGATAATGGAGCGCATCGCCCCCAGCGGCGATGTTTACCAGGCTGGAACGCTTTCCGGAAATCCTTTGGCTATGAGCGCCGGGATGGCGGTGCTCAACGTGCTAAGCCGCGGTGGGATTTACGAACAAATTGAAAAACAAAATGCATATCTGTGCTCGGGGCTGCATGAAGCAGCCGGCTCAGCCGGTGTTTCCGTGAGGCTGAACACAATTGCTTCACTTGGGTGCGGGTTTTTTACGAAAGAACCTGTTTTCGATCTGGAAAGCGCGACGAAATCCGATACCGAAGCTTACGGTCTGTTTTTCCGTGAAATGCTCAAAAGAGGCGTATACCTTGCTCCCTCCCAGTTCGAAGCCTTTTTTGTCAGCGCGGCTCATGGAAAGGATGATCTGGACCGCACTATCCAGGCTGCGTTCGAAGCGCTGAAGGTCGTCGGGCAAAATTGTAGACTGAAATAGAAAATGGTTTGACTGAAATTGCCTTGTGTGGTAGGTACGCTCGTGAACATTTACACGAAAACACAATGAAAAAAGAAGACAAAAAATCGCTCATGCAGGCCGTAATGGCCAGCACCATCGGGTATCAGGTGGCCTTTGCGCCCTTTATCGGTATTGGGGTTGGGGTTTTCCTTGATTCGAAGTTAGGGACCTTTCCTTATCTGACAATAATATTTCTCATCTTTGGAATAGTCGCGGGTGGCCTTAATTATTATCGTTTTGCAAAGCAGCAACAGGAAGAGGACAAGGATCGGAAGAAATTGTGAGGGAATGTGTCGAGAGCGAAACGCTCCTCTTGCGAATTGAAGTGGTTTCCGCCATTTTGCTGATCGTTTTTACGTTGGCCGCCTTGGTTTGGTTTTCACGGAAAATCGCGCTGGATATTCTTCTGGGCGGCGGTATCGTGATTCTAAGCTTCCAGATTCTCAAGCGGCAACTCAGGCGGGTTTTGCAGAATCCCGGTAAGCTCCCGCGCAGGGCGGGCATGTTTGCCGGCTATTACATTCGATATGTGGCAACTCTTCTTTTGATCTTCCTGGTGTTGTTTCTGCGATTGGCCACTCCAATTCCGTTTCTGGTAGGCCTTTCAATTATGGTTCTAAGCATCGTTATGGTTGGGGTCTTTGAATTTATTATGATGAAAAAGGGAGAGAGTTAAGCTTATGGAACATCCTATCCTTTTCATAAACCTTCTTCTCGAAAAGCTGGGTATACATGTACATGAACTACCTCACGGCTTTTTTACCGGAAGCTTTACAGACAATTTGCTGCAACCACATGTAACATATACGTGGGTAGTCATGGTTGTGGTGGTGATTTTGAGCGCTCTTGCCGTCCGTAACCTCAAGATGATTCCCGAGGGCGGACAGAATTTTTTCGAAATGGTGATAACGGGCATTGAAGATTTTATGATCGGCGTCACAGGCGAGGAAGCCCGCTTCATGTTTCCGCTCATCGCGAGCCTCGGTTTTTTCATTCTCTGCAGCAACTACCTGGGAGTAATTCCGGGGTTTTACTCCCCTACGGCCAATCTGAATACAACCGCAGCCTGTGCGGTGATTGTCGTCGTGATGACCCACGTACTTGGAGTTAAGTTCCACGGGATCAAGTACATAAAACATTTTACCGGTCCCGTATGGTGGCTCATTCCGCTTATGTTCCCAATTGAAATAGTCGGACACATCGCGAGACTCTTTAGTCTCTCAATCCGTCTTTTCGGAAACGTATTTGGGGAGGAACTGGTCCTTGGTATCCTCTTTTTCCTGGCGGGACTCTATCTTGCGCCTCTGCCGATGATGCTTCTCGGTCTTTTCACCGGCTTTATCCAGGCTTTCATTTTCTGCCTGCTTGCTATGATGTACTTTGCCGGCTCAATTGAGCACGCTCACTAAACAGGCGATAACGAGGAAGGAAGGCCACGTTCGCATATCTTTTATTCATTCAACTAAAACTAGGAGGATTTGTTTCATGAAGAAAATTGGGTTTTTCACTACACTATTTGTCCTGGGTCTTTCATGTGCAGCTTTCGCCGCTGATGGCGACGCGAAATCATCGGCGGTTCAGTTTTTCCTCTATTCCGCCATTGCAGCCGGCTTGGCAATAGCCATTGCGGCCCATGGATGCGGTATCGGCCAGGGTATGGCGGTCAGAGGCGCTGTCGAGGGTATCGCGCGCAATCCGGAGTCATCCGGTAAAGTAACCGTTACCATGCTGATCGGTCTGGCCATGATCGAGTCCCTGTCGATTTACGCGCTCGTTGTCGCGTTGATCCTGATCTACGCCAACCCGATATCTTCGTCGATTGCTGCTTTTGTAGGTCTGCCCAAGTAGAGCCTTAAGAAATTCGGATTTGGCAGAGGGCGAGTGACTCGAGCGGTTGCCCTCTGCCAAATCCCCTGCGGCAGCCTTTTTTTTGGAATGAAATGTGAATAATATCACATAATTATGGCCGCCGCACCTTATTTTTGTATCTGAGGTTATAAAATGAAATTTGCCAAAATCCCCATGGCAACAATCGTCAGGCTCTCTATTTACATGCGCAACCTTATGGATCTGCTCGATAGTGACGTGGACGTTATATCCTCTGAGCGCCTGGCAAAGCAGTGTGGTGTAAATCCGGCTCAAATTCGAAAAGATCTGGCCTACTTTGGAGAATTTGGAGTCAGGGGAGTCGGATACCGGGTAAACGACCTTGCAAATCAGATCAAGGACATTCTCGGCTTAAACCGCCCGTGGAACCTCGCAATGGTGGGACTTGGCAATCTTGGATCGGCTCTTATGCGTCATGGGAACTTCATAAAACACGGCTACGTCTTTACTGCTGCTTTCGACAGCGATCCACAGAAGATAGGGAAAAGACTTCCCAACGGACTTGTCATTAATCATGTCAGCGAACTGGAAGATGTCGTAAAAGAGAGGGAAGTTCATGTTGGCATTATTGCCACTCCCGCCAACGAAGCCCAAAGCGTTGCCAATCAACTGGTGCTGGCCGGAATAAACGGAATTCTCAACTTTGCTCCCGTACAGATTCAAGTTCCCGATTGCTGTCATGTCGAAAATGTAGATTTTACGATAAAGCTCGATTCTATCGCATATCATCTTTCATTCGGAGATTAACTATATTACCGGCCTTGTTTTCAAATGGGGCGGGATAAACCCGCCCCTATCTCGGGCGGCATGCCTTTTTGCCTACGTCACCGCCAAAAGTAATTGCTTCTTACCTCAATGGCCACTTGGGAAGAAAACATAGCTTGCCCAGACGAGCAGGCCCAGGAGAACGATGCCGAGCGAGATGCTCCAGACGATGAGTTTCTTTTCCACGGGAAGGAGAGGCTCCCATTGCATCGCTTTTAGTTCTTCGGACAACCGGGCTTCATTTGCAATCGATTTGGCTTGCTCTTTTGCCATTACTACCCTCCTTTTGCTATCCTGCCAATGGCGGTTTCACACCGTGGAAGAAGATCCATGAGATGAAGAGTCCAATCCAGATGATAAACCCGAAAAGCGAGATCACATAGACTGCGGCCAGCTTGCCGATGCCCTCTTCCCACAGTTTCTTGAAATTCGATATAAGGCCGATAGTCAAGAAGGTCAAAGTAAAGAAGATCCCCCGGAAGATATTGCCCTGATTAGTGGCAGATTTCGCCCGTGCCATGATGTTCTTGGCTCCTTCAAGCTGATTGTTCAAGCTTCCGAGTTGGGTTTTATCCCTGGCGATCCTGTCCCTCAGGCTGGCGCCGGCTGCCTCGTCCTGGGGCGCGGCAAGCTGGACCTCCTCGGCAGTCACTTGTTTGGTCAGCGAAGCGGCCTGGTCACCCAGGGAAGTTATGCTTTTTGAGGCCGGGACACAGATCCAGAGGATAATGGCAAAGGTTACAACATAACCGATGACAAACTTGGGGAATCTCTCCCAGATCTGGGCCGGCCGGAACTTTTCGCCCTCCTTGCGTTCGATTACCGAGCACCAGATTATGGCCAGGACAAAGGCCCATATACCTATAAACACATCAATGAAGACTTTGACTGTCGTTGCGGCGCCCATGATCCAGCCTTCTTTGTAGTTCACGCCGTCGACCATGAGAGCTTTGGCGCGAACGAGTGAATCCGCGATTGCTCCGGAAGCCACGGCCGCCCCGTCGGTCTTCACTGCCAGTCCCATCCACGCACCGGCCACCATGGGCTCACGATAAAGGAAAGTCTCCGCGAAGAAGGGAAGGACAAGCAACTCTACAACGGCGAAGATCACAACGAGAGATGAAACCATGATGGGCACCACCGGTCTGGCCTTGATCGCACCGCCTGTGGCAATTGCAGCCGAGACGCCGCAGATCGATATGCCCGAAGCGAGTGGGGCTGCCCACTCCCTGCTGAATTTGAAGTATTTCCGGGCGATGAAATAGACAAGCGCCCAATAAATGAGATAGGCCTCTACTATGGCGCAGAGACCGCGGAACATTACCGCAGATGCGAGACCAAGTTTTTCAGCGGCAGTGACGCCGAGAAAACCGCCCAGAATAACGATGGCGGTTTTAATGTACCACTCGGGGCGAACAGCCTCCTTGATAGCTGACGCAAAGGAGGGAAAGAAGTTGCCTAAGATCAGCCCTACGAGGAGGGCAACGATGAAGCCTGCCTCCGGCGTTAGCCTCAAAGACCAACTGATGCCGAACTTCTTCATATCGGGCGCGGTGGTCACAGCAATCGGGGCCCAACTCCCGATGATCCAACAAATGTAGCTGATCCAGAAAACGACCGTAAAACCGATGATAAATTTCTTGATGTCTGCCTTAAGTGCTATGGCGCCGATAGTCATGATGGTGGTGAGCACGACGTAGGTGACCATGAGCGAGCCAAGTCCGCCGAGCCACTTATATTGAGCGGACACAGGGTTCAGTGCTTTTGAGAGGCTGGTCCAGATCCCGGTGGTAATGCCCCAGCCCAAAATATCCCATCCTACAAAGACCCCAAGACTCAGAACAAAAATGACCAAGCCAATCCATACAGCAAGCCAGTCTTCGCTCACTCCTCCAATTCTCTCGGGCTTGCAGGTTTCAGTGGTATCGCATAAACCCTCTGTCAATTTGTCTTCGTCAATTCTTTGCTCAGTCATAGAATCAACTCCATTGTTTTTGATTATGTGACTTAGAAGAGAGGATGGCTAACGAAGCCTGGTCCGATCAAAATACAAGGCTTCATATATATCAAAGTAGTATAAATTAATGATTGGTTCTCATAACAGCCCGGCAAACAGATTAAACTGGTTCAAGCCCAGCCGGTCTCGTTGCTCTTCTCTCCTTTTCGAAACTCCGACGATCCGCTCCTGGATCGTAGCTTATGAAAGTTCCAGGGTGGCCGCTGTAGCCGGGCGCTGGGTCATCACCTCCTTATTCCATTGGTATAAGCGCACCACAATACAAGATTATAAATCATACATCTTTAGGGTTTGGACCGAAAGGAGTTTATCGTGTCAGTTGTTTTTTGCTTAACCGAAACTTAATTTACAGCCCATTTGAATGCAAAATGAGAAGGGTAGTCGAAGCTCAAAATTGTGCCCGACATTGCGCATGACAGATAACCGGTTTTGGGGAGGTCGAAACATTGTTGCGCATTGACCTGCCAGTCTAATAAGTGTTATCAAGTTGAGCCTGTCTCACGGTGCTAGCGGGGCGGGCGGGTGGTTTTTTCCCTGCACGTTGCCGACTGAAAGTGTTTTTGACCTCCTTACTCGGATTGAGTGAGTTTGAGGTGCTTCGCATACGAAATGAACCAATCAACCTGGGAGTTATAAATTGTGAGCATAATCGACAATATTAAGGCCGAACTCGCAAAAGAGCCTAAAAGGTGGCTTGTCACCGGGGTTGCCGGATTTATCGGGTCCAACCTTCTCGAAGCGCTGCTCAAGGTTGATCAGCAGGTGGTTGGAATTGACAATCTCCTTACGGGATACTCTCATAACCTCGAAGACGTTAAGAAAACCGTCGGTGCTGAGAAGTGGGCGAAATTCGAATTCATCCGGGGAGATATCCGCGATCCCGAGGACTGCCGCAGGGCATGCTCGGGGATCGACTACATTTTACATCAGGCGGCCCTTGGCAGCGTGCCGAGGTCCATAGACGATCCGATCACGACCAATGAATGCAATGTGGACGGCTTTCTGCAGATGCTCGTGGCCGGGATGCAAGCGCGAGTAAAAAGGTTCGTATTTGCCAGCTCATCATCCGTTTACGGGGACAGCGAGCAACTGCCAAAAGTGGAAGAGGAAATTGGAGCAGTGCTGTCGCCCTATGCGGCTTCAAAGCTGGTAAACGAGATTTATGCGGGAGTTTTTTCAAAAGTATACGATTTTGACTGGATTGGGCTGAGATACTTCAATGTATTCGGGAAACGACAGGACCCAAAGGGTGCCTACGCGGCTGTAATTCCGTGCTGGATCAATGCGCTGATCAATCTGGAAATCCCCGTCATCAACGGCGATGGCCAGACCAGCCGGGATTTCTGCTACATTCAGGACGTAGTCCAGGCAAATATTCTGGCTGCAGTATCCAACCGTCCCGCAGCTCTAAATAAGGTATACAATATCGCCTGCGGAGATCGTACGACTCTCAGCCAGTTGTTCGGGTTAATAAAGAGATCCCTTTGCTCTCACATGCCGGAGATAGAGGGCATAGAGCCGAAATATGGGCCGTTTCGGAAGGGCGACGTTATGCACTCTCTTGCGGATATTTCACGGGCGGGGGAGTTGCTCGGCTACGCTCCGCAGTATAATGTGGCCAAGGGTATGGAAGAAACCATGCGCTGGTACGTTGAAGCAAGGAAGAGAACTTAACAAAGCGGGGGCTAGTGTTCAACTTTGAGTTCGTCAGTCCCATCCCGAAGTTCATGACGCGGAAAAGAAATTACATAAGCCCCAAGAATAGCACGGTTGCAAAGCCGTTTCTATCTATTGAGTCATCGTACTTCTTGCATCATTATCCATTCGTTGCTCTCCGCATTTTGATCTGCAACCCTGGAAAAGGTAAGCGTACTGCAGAGCTTCCGGCCAAACGCCTCGCCGAGCCTGGAGAAAGGACCGGATTATGCCAAGGATACGGAGAAAGCTTTTTAAGACATGAAGGTAGCTGCCATAGTAAATCCCGTTTGCGGATGGAAAACGACCCGTAGGGATTGGCCGGCTCTCCTTAGTTCCCTCGGTCCGGGAGCAGCAGAAGTGGAGACCTTCTGGAGCGAGTACCAGGGGCACGCTGAACTCCTTGCTGCCTCAGCGAGGCTCTCCGGATACGACCGGGTTATTGCGGTGGGCGGAGACGGCACTCTGTTTGAGGTTTTGAACGGATTGTGGTGGGAGATGAGGGGGGAGTTGCCCAGTGTTGGTATGGTGCCATTTGGCACTGGATGTGACTACATCAGAAACTTCGAGGGGGGCGCAAGCCGGATCGAGAGGCTGCGCGCCGCCGTCGGCCCTTCCACTATCAAGGTCAGCCTCGGCCTTTGCCGTACTCAGACCGTAGAGGGACAGCGGGAAAGGGTTTTTGCAATGGTTCTGGGATTGGGTTTTGATGCTGAAGTCATTCGCAGGTTCCAGACCAGGCGATTTTGGCGTGCCGGTTGGCCGGCGTATGCCATGAGCACCTTAAGAGCTCTTCGCGGCTTCAAATCTTACGCTATGAGTGGAAGCTTGAACGGGTTTGCTTTTCAAACAAATGCCATCTTCCTTGGGGCGGCGCTCGGATGCTGCTTTGGTAAACGGATTGTAATTGCGCCGGTCGCGTCTCCAGCCGGAAATCAGTTCGAGCTGGTTTGGGTAGAGCCGGTAGGATTTCGCGGGTTGCTGCCTTTGGTCTTACTCGCATATTTTGGGGCGCTTCACAGGAGCCCGCACGTCAAAAGGACCCGAGCAACCAGGGTCAGCGTCGAATCGGCGCCCCCTGCATGGATCGAAGCCGACGGAGAACTGATCGGGAAGACCCCGGTCGAAATAGAGGTCATACCGGGCGCATTTTCCTTCGCCGCTGAAGCTACAAGAAGACTTCCAATGTCAGTATAGAAGCTCAAACGTTTTGCGTCCGCAACGCCGGTACATCTCCCCGGAGAAAGGCTGGCGCCTGAAGTTCCCCTTTAGAGATGGGTGAGCATCGTTAAAGGTCCCCAATTTAAGTCAAAAAGAGGGGAGAAAAAAAGGGGATTCAGCCTTGGCCCGAAGCGCAGCGGGTTTCAAAGAGACATTGGCAATGCGAATCTCAGGGCATTCCTTCTGAGCCGCAGATAATCCTTCCCCGCTGGACCTCTATCTCTTCCGGGCATTCCTGAACCGAAACTCAGCTATAATGGACGACAAGCCAAGGTCAACTTAATATCCCAAGTAAAAGGATAAATGGAGTTGCATTAATAATTAATTATGTTGTAATAACAAATTATTAGTTCGGATACTCATGGGATGCTGATTCGGAAAACTTCTGCGTATTAACTCCCGACAGTTCGAATGCCGCATCAAGAACGGCTCGACCACACCGCACTTGCCATTAACGGCGCGACCCGGAGGATGCAGTGAATAATCTGACGAGTTCACTCCCATTCGCCGAAGTAGCAGTGGGATTCCTCTTTTCTTGCCTCAGCCCTGTTTCTCTCTCAAACGCGTGGCCCCAAAGAACAGACCGGTCCTCCTTAGAGGCTCACAATTTCGATCTCGACAAATCTGAACCCTGCGCTGGTGAAAATCGCCGGGGCGAAGGGTTATTCCAGGGAGGAGGGCGTCGACCGGACATCTTGCAGTGTTATTGACAGAGAAAATCCCGACTGCCGACTGCGATGGCTATGTCTGGAAACCGATCAACCCGTAGACCTGAGTGGTTGGAGTCAGCATTCACTTGAAGTCGTCGAAGAAGGGAGACGCTTTATGATCCGGCTTTTGGTAGTGGACGACAAGGAGGAGAACCTTTATCTGCTGCAGGCTCTACTGGCAGGCAACGGTTATGAAGTGGCCACGGCACGGCACGGTGCCGAAGCTCTCCTCAAAGCTCACCAGGCGCCACCGAATCTGGTCATTTCAGATTTGCTCATGCCCGTTATGGACGGCTTCACACTCCTGCGGTTGTGGAAGGCAGACGAACGCTTGAACTTCATTCCGTTTGTGGTCTATACCGCCACCTACACCGAACCCAAAGATGAACGCCTTGCTCTGGACCTGGGTGCTGACGCCTTCATAATTAAACCCGCCGAGCCCGAGGTGTTCATCGCCCGGATCAGAGAAGTTCTGGAGCAGGCAGAGGCTGACAAACTGAAGCCCCCGAGCGAACCCGAAGCTCCTGAAGAGGTGCTGTTCCAAAAATACGCCGAAGTCCTTGTACGCAAGCTCGAAAAAAAACTGCTGGAAGCGGAGCAGGCGACGCTGCGCGCTCAACGAAGTGAAGAGAGTTTGCTGCTGGCTCTTGACGCCGGTGAAATGGGTACGTGGGACTGGGACCTGACAAGTGGCGAGATTGCGTGGTCCGAAGGCCACGCGCGGCTGTTTGGGCTGAAGCCTGAGGAATTTGACGGCCGGTATGAGACTTTTCGGAGATCGATCCACCCTGATGACCTGGCCCAACTGGAAATGAAGGTGGCTCAGGCCCGAGCGCAACGCGGCCTGTATCGGCACGAGTTTCGCGTCAACTGGCCCGACGGTTCGGAGCACTGGATAGCGGGTCAGGGACGGTTCTTTTACAATGCAGCGAATCAACCCGTTCGAATGTCAGGCGTTGTCATCGATATCACAGAGCGCAAGGGGGCGGAGGAAAAACTGCGCGACAATGTCGCCTTCCTGCAAAATCTCATGGATGCCATGCCCCACCCCGTCTTCTACAAGGACGCCGAAGGCCGGTACATGGGATGCAACCGGGCCTACGAGCAGTTTTTCGGTATTCCGAGGAAGGACGTTGTCGGGAAAACCGTCTATGACATCTCTCCCAATGACCTGGCCCAGCGGTATGCATCTGCGGACCGGGAGCTTTTGAGTAATCCCGGAACTCAGAGCTATGAGGCTGCAATTCAGTCTGCCGATGGTCTGCGGCACGACGTCATCTTTCACAAAGCCACGTTCTTCAGCCCGGACGGCAGACTCGCTGGTATCATCGGTTCTGTGCTCGACATTACCAAACTCAGACGGGCGGAAGAAGAACGGCGAGGCGCCGAAACTCAATTGCGGCAGGCCCAGAAGATGGAGGCTCTGGGGACTCTGGCGGGAGGCATCGCCCACGACTTCAATAACATCCTAGGGATTATTTTCGGATACACAGAATTGGCCCGCGGGTCGATTCCTGACAATCGGGCTCAAGAGCAGCTAGACGAGGTGCTCAAGGCCGCCAATCGGGCGAAGGATCTTGTCCAGCAGATCCTGGCATTCAGCCGTCAAGGTGAGAAAGAGAAGAGGCCGGTGCAGGTTAGTCTCATCTTCAAGGAAGCCTTGAAGATGCTGAGGGCGACCATTCCCAGCACCATAGACATCAGGCCGGACATCAGCAGTCGTTCGACCGTCCTTGGAGACCCTACACAGATTCACCAGATCCTGATGAATCTGTGCACCAACGCCGTTCATGCCATGGATAATCAAGGAGGAACTCTAGAGATCACGTTGGCCGATGTCTTTCTGGAACCGAAGGTTGGTGATCGTTATTCTAATCTTCAGGGGGGTCTTCACGTACAGCTAATCGTTAATGATACCGGACATGGAATCGATCCTGTCATCATGGATCGCGTTTTCGACCCCTTCTTCACAACCAAGGAAGCAGGGGTGGGGACGGGATTGGGGCTTGCCGTCGTTCACGGCATCGTGAAGGGTCACGGAGGGGTAATTGAAGTCGAGAGCGAACGGGGTAAAGGGACGACCTTTAAAGTGCTGCTTCCCGCAGCAGAAAGCAAGGGCTCTTCTGACGCTGTCGAACCCTCCCTTGCCCGTGGGCATGAACGTATCCTGGTAGTAGACGATGAGGCGGGTCTGGCTGCCGCAATGGGGCATATGCTCGAAAGCCTTGGATATGAAACATTATGCAGGACGAGCAGTACGGAAGCCCTGGAGACCTTTCTCAATCAACCCGGCAATCAACCCTTCGATCTCGTGATCACCGACATGACCATGCCGAGTATGACGGGATTGGGGTTTGCGAGAGAACTTCTCCGGTTGAAGCCTGAACTGCCCATAATCATCTGCACGGGTTTCAGCGAACATATCGGCCCCGAGAGGATCGAAAAACTTGGGATCAAAGGGTTTCTCATGAAACCCGTCACCCTGAGACATCTTGCAGTGCTGGTTAGAAAAGTCTTGGATGATACTGCGATGATGAGCTGAGCCGCTCCAAAACGAATTACAACATGTTGCTGCGTTCTGGAGGATTCGGATGCATGAGGAGGACAGGTCCAGGAAGCAATCTAACAAGGAAATAGATTCAAAAATCCGCAAGGCGGAAGAGGATCTGAGTGCAGCGCTGCAGATGTGGCATACCACCTTCGAGGCCATTGATGATGGCATCTTTATTCTAGACAGGGAACACCGGATTCTACGGTGCAATGAGGCAACGGGAAGGATCATCGGCTTACCGGTTGAAGAGATCATCGGCCGGAATTGTTTTGAGCTAATGCATCATGCCGATGCTCCAATTCCGGGATGCCCCGTCAGCAGGATGCATGAAAGCCATAGACGCGAAAACGAAGTGGTAAAGCTGGGTGAGAAATGGTTCAGTGTAAGGGCTGAACCTCTGACCGATATTTTTGGCAATCTTACCGGCGCGGTCCATATCGTCAGTGATCTAACCTGGCAAAAGGCGAGAGAGGAAACCCTGCGCCAGACAAAGCGAGCGTTACGGCTATTGTCGGACTGCAATACGGCAGTGGTCCAGGCCACAGAGGAACAGACTCTGTTGGAGGAAGCGTGTAACATCGCCGTGGGTCCGGCCGGCTATTACGTTGCCTGGGTGGGATATGCCGAGCAAGATGAAGCGCGCACCGTGCGCGTGGTTGCATATGCCGGTCCTGGCCGGGGCCTTTTGGAACAATTACACATCAGTTGGGCGGACAACGAGTATGGGCACGGCAGTGTCGGCCCTTCCATCCGCACGGGTAAGCCCTGCATAGCCCGTGATATCCTCAACGATCCGAATTTTGCACCGTGGTATGAGTTTTTCCGTAGGCTCAACTTCGGCTCGGTCATTTCCGTGCCCCTCCAAGCTGAGGGCGCCAGCTTTGGTGCCCTGGCTATTTATGCCGCCGAAACGAACGCTTTCGATGAAGCGGAGGTAGGGCTTCTGGAAGAGCTGGGTAAGAATCTCGCCCACGGCATCATGGCGCTGCGTGCCCGAAAAGAAAGGGCTGAAGCCGTCGCCGGCTTGGAGCGCGCGCGCGCGGAATTGGAGGACAGGGTAGTCGAACGAACTGCACGGTTGAGGCAAGAAATCCTGGACCGCAAGCTCGCCGAGGAGTCATTGCGCCGAAGTGAACGGAAATATCGGGAATTGGTGGAAAACGCCAACAGCATCATTCTCAGGATGGATGTACTGGGCAAAGTGACCTTCTTAAACGAGTTCGCTCAGAAGTTTTTAGGCTATGAAGAACGAGAGTTGCTTGGCCGCAGCGTTATCGGAACCATCGTTCCCGAAACTGAGACCGGAGGGCGGGACTTGGTTCAAATGATGCGGGAATTGGCCGCTTATCCTGAAAGATACGAGAGGAACGAAAACGAGAATGTACGCCGAAACGGCGAGCGCGTCTGGATCGCATGGACCAATAAGCCGGTCTATGATCAAGCGGGCCGGCTTACCGAAGTCTTATGCATCGGGAACGATATCACTGAACTCAAACGCGCTGAATTGCAATTGCAGATTTTTCGAAAGTTCGCTGATAATGCCGGCGAAGGTTTGGCCATGGCTGATCTCGAGGGACAAATCTTCTATATGAACGCCGCGCTCCTAGACATGCTGGGCGAGACCGAATGGACTCCCGGCCAAGGCAGAAACTTCATGGATTGGTTTGGGATGGAGCAGCGTCAAAGGCTGCAGGTGGAAATCCTCCCTATCCTCTTCAATCGCGGTGATTGGAACGGTGAAATGGCTGTGCTCGCCAGGGATGGCCATCAAATTCCCACGCTGGTCGATCTTTTCCTGATCCGCGATGATACGGGTCATCCGATATACATCGCCGAGCTCATCACGGATATGACCCATCAAAAGGAGGTAGAGCGGGAAATATTGCGAGCCAAAGAGCTGGCCGAATCCGCTGATCGGATCAAATCGGCCTTCCTCGCCTCCATGTCTCATGAGCTCCGTACGCCTCTCAACTCTATTATTGGCTTTACAGGGATACTGCTCCAGGGGTTGGCAGGGCCGCTCAATGAAGAGCAGAAAAAACAGATGGGCATGCTGCAAAAAAGTGCCCGCCATCTATTGCAGCTCATCAATGATGTTCTGGACATATCCAAGATTGAAGCTGGACAGTTGAGTCTTTCCATCGAGCAATACGATCTGTTTGAGTCCTTGAATAGTGTTCTCCAGATCATCCGGCCCATGGCAGAAAAAAAGGGGCTGAAGCTTGTTGTAGATATCGATTCCGGAGTCCGTCATATAGTAAGTGACCGTCGTCGGGTAGAACAGGTTCTTATTAATCTTGTCAATAATGCGATCAAATTCACGGACCATGGGGAAGTCCGAATCAAGAGCACGGTGGATGAAATGAGGCTCATTACCTCGATCACCGATACAGGTATCGGGATAGGCGCCCAAAATATAACTACTCTGTTTGAGATGTTTAGACAAATCGACACAGGCATGGCCCGTAGCTATGAGGGAACCGGCTTGGGACTTTCCATCTGCAGGCGATTAGTTGAGATGCTTGGCGGGGAGATCTGGGCAACAAGCGAAGGAGAACAAAAAGGAAGCACGTTCACCTTCACATTACCGTTAGCGCGGAGGACAACCCTATGAAGGCCAAGGTATTGGTTATCGAAGATAATGAACAAAACCTCTATTTGATAACATTCCTTCTAAAACATTATGGATATGATGTTATCCAGGCCAGAGATGGTATGACTGCGATCGAAATTGCCATGAAAACCAATCCGGACTTAATCCTTCTGGATATTCAACTTCCGGAAATGGACGGCTATGCCGTAGCCAGCCGCTTCAGGTCTGAATCAGCATTTGTCGATGTACCCATAATTGCCGTCACCTCCTATGCCATGGTCGGAGATCGTGAAAAGAGCATCGAGGCTGGTTGTACCGGCTACATCGAAAAGCCGATCGATCCGGATACGTTCATCCCCGAACTGGAAAAATATCTCCTCGGCAGAAAGGCTATAGGCGGGAAAGATAGTGACCGCTGATGAGGTTGCGGGGTTAGCAATAGTTGTTGCCGGGAAAGGAGCGGTCCGCTCTCCTGAGTTCCCTCGGTCCGGGAGCAGCAGGAGTGGAGACCTTCCGGAACGAGTGCCATGGGCACGCTGAACTCCGTACCGCTCTGAGTCATGCCTTCATGTCCAGGAATATCTGTCTCTTGTTATCCCGATGGTCTACCAGGTAAATGAGCGTGCCCTTTTCCCCGAGTTCCCGGATCAAATCGGGCATAATGGATCGATCGATATCATATATTCTAAAGTATACGATGCGCTTGCCTTCAGGAGCATATTCATCGGTGCTCAATATACTCGCTATCCTCCCCTCATGATTGCGGATCACATCGGCGAGATCCTTAATAGAGCCGGGTTTATCATCAGTCAGGAAAGCGAACTGAATTCCTTTCTTGCCAAGTCCGCTGAGGCTGATCAGAATTTTGAAGAGATCATTCCTGGTTATGATTCCCACCAGCTTCCCGTCGCAGTCAACTACCGGGACTCCCGAAATATTGCGTTCCATTAGCAATTGGGCCGCTTCCTCAACGGTATAATCGTACGGTACCGTTATGGGGTTCCGGGTCATGATGTCAGAGATTTTTATTTTTGATATAAGATACAACAGCTCATGTATATCAAGCATGGTGGCGTCGGAAGCCGAGGCGCGCTTGAGGTCCGTATCCGATACAACTCCAACCAGTTCGCCCTTTCCAATAACGGGAAGCATTCTGATCCGATGCTCCTTCATGAGGGTCGCCGCCTGCTGCATCGAATCCTCTTCTCCAATGGTAATTACGTTCTTGCTCATCCAATTCTTGACCAGCATTCGTAACCTCCGTGGGACAAAACCAGATCATAATAAGTACTTCAATTCCGGCAGTATAATACAATTCTTCCATGGACCTTGAACAGTTTTGTGTAGTGAGTTCAAAAGATCGGACTGCAAAAAACCCAGATCCGGATGAAGGCTTCAAGCTTGCGCTCCCCTTGCTTCCGGGATAGACTGGATAGGCTTGACAAATAGTTCAAATTCCTATTCTTTGTTCCTGGTCCAATTCCTTGAGTATTGATAACCGAATACGTCAAAAAAGGGAGACTTCTATGAACCGGTGTTCCGTTATTGCGGCGATACTGCTGATCCCGTTGGTAACTTTGTGCGGCGCGGCCGGTATTCATGCTGCGGAAACGGTAAAAATCGGAGTTATTTATCCATTGACGGGGGGCGCCGCCGCCGAAGGCCGGGAGTTGAGGGCTGGGGCAGAGATGGCGGTTGAAATTGCAAATAATGTAATGCCTGTCGCTATGGATATGGCGAAGAGAGGCGGCATAACTTCGCTCAAAGGCGCCAAGATCGAGCTGATTTTCAAGGATCACGAAGGCAATCCCTCCCTGGGGGCCGACCTTGCGAAAAAGCTTATAATGGATGACAAAGTAGTCGGCATCCTTGGTTGCTATAACAGCGCGGTGACGAAGACCGTGAGCGCAGTTTGCGAGCAGTACGGCATTCCTATGATAAACGACTCGTCCACTTCTCCTGCTCTCACACAACGCGATTTCAAGTGGTTCTGGCGCACCACCCCTCATGACGTCACTTTCACGAGGGATCTTTTCGAGCTTCTCAAAGGGCTTACCGAAGGCAAGGTAAAAGGAGTCGCCGCCGTCCCAAAGGCCCAGATCACGAAGCTGGCTTCCGCCTGCGAGAAAACTGAATTCGGGTCCCAGGTTTCCGAGACGATTGATATGTTTGCGAATCAATACGGCTTCGAGGTCTCGAAATCGATCCTTTATGCGCCCAAGTCGGCCGACCTCTCCAGTGAGGTGCGCTCGCTCCAGGCTGCAAAACCGGACGTCATGCTCTTCGCCTCATATACGTCGGACGCCATCCTGATGGTTAAAACGCTCAAGTCCCAAAAGGTCAGGGCCAGGATCATCTGGGGTCAGGATGCCGGGTTCGAAGCCCCTGAATTCCGCTCAAGCCTTGGCGACGATGTGGTCGGAATACTTACCCGTACGGTTTTCGCCCCTAAGATTGCAGAGGTAAAGCAGGTAGCCGGCCAGGTAAACAGTTTATACAAGCAGCGCTTCGGACACGAACTGAGCGGTGCATCGGCGAGGGCATTCACTGGAGTCCAGACCTGGGCCGAGGTGCTCCAGAAAGCGGGCTCGACAAAGCCTGAAGACATTCAAAAGGCCGCCAATTCGATAAACATTCCCGGCGAGCAGTTGGTCGTTCCCTGGAAGGGCATCAAGTTTGCCACGAGCGGACCGGACCTCGGACAAAACGAACTCGGTTCGGGCGTAATAGGGCAGTTCCAGAAAGACAAATCGGGGGAAATAGCTCTGGAAATCGTTTACCCGTTCGATCTGGCGACCGCCAATATGATTTATCCGCTAAAGGGATTCTGATTGCAGATGGAAATCCTGTTGGGGTCGCTTACATCCGGGCTTCTGATCGGGACGATATTCGCCCTCGTCGCCTTGGGCCTGACCATCATCTTCGGGATGATGGACATCGTGAATTTTGCCCACGGGGAGTTCCTGATGCTGGGGATGTACACGACCCTGTTCGCCTCCGGGGCTTTTAAAATCGATCCTCTGCTTACCCTGCCTCTTTCGGCCGGGGTAGGCATGATCCTCGGGATAGTGTGTTACAAGGGTTTTGTTCGATTTCTGCTCAGGGGGCCAATGGTCGCTCAACTCCTGGGGACCTTTGGCCTCATGCTTCTCCTGCGAAACATCGCCCTTTTCGCGTTCGGCTCGGAGGACCGGACAATCTCATCGGGCGTTCTCGTCGACCGGGTTTTGGATTTCGGCATGGGCATGGTTTTCCCGGCAACAAAGTTGGCAGCCGGTATTTTTTCGATCCTTGCATTTTCAGCCGTATGGTTGCTCATGAACAGGACCCGCACGGGCAAAGCCATGCTGGCTACTGCGCTAAACCCGCAAGGCGCCCGCTACATGGGAATACCTACAGAGCGAATGAACATGCTGGCCTGGGCTATTGGAGGAGCGACGGCAACGGTTGCCGGGTCGCTTCTGGTCAATTTCTGGTCGGTAACCCCCTTTGTCGGGCTGCTTTTCGTTATGATAGCCTTTGCCACGGTTGCCCTGGGTGGCTTTGGAAGCGTTCCGGGTGCGCTGGTCGCGGGTATTTTGATAGGGATGATAACGGAGGTCCCGGGCCTGTGGGATTTTTTCAGTAGCCTTACGGGCAGCCGGTGGATGGCCGGGGTCTCAATGACCCCGTTCAAGTATACGCTCGTCTATCTGGCCTATTTCATCATCATGCTGGTGCGTCCCAGGGGGTTGTTCGGTTGGAAGCGTTGAAAACCGCGTTTAATTTTTCGGACCTGCCTCGATCCGAGCTGATCATTGCAGCCTTGGCCTGCCTGATTATGGCAGCCTTTCCGGTTTTTCCGCACTCCTCCTTCGCAATGTCCACTATGATCCAATTTTTCATCTTCTCCCTCTATAGCATGGGCTGGAATACCATAGGCGGCTATGGGGGCCAGGTCGATCTCGGGCAGGCGCAGTTCCTCGGGATCGGGGCATACACCACCTCAATTATGCTGATTCGCTGGGACGCCCCGTTTTGGGTTTCGATGCCGATAGGGGTCTTCATCGCTGTGTGCTGGTCTTTTATTATCGGCTACCCTCTTTTTCGGCTGCGGGGACACTATTTTGCCATCGCGAGCATCGCCACATCGCTGGTTCTCAAGGACCTTTTCGAGGTCTGGAAGTTTGTCGGGGCCTCCAGGGGTCTCGAGATCCCGGTTACGAGGTTCAAATCCCCCGATCTGCTCCACATGATTTTTCTAAATGACACCTATTACTACTATCTGATTTTTTGCTTTTTCCTTATCGGAATATTGATAATAAACGGATTCAGGCGTTCGCGGCTGGGTTTTCAGTTGCGCGCCATCAAGGATAACGATGAAGTTGCCCGCTCACTGGGGATCAACGTGCGGTGGGCCAAAATCAAGACTTATGCTATCGCGGTATCTTTTGTAAGCGCCATAGGGTCTTTTCACGCGTGCTACATCAAAAATATCGAGCCTGAGGACACGATGAGCCTCGATATTTCGATTCTTATAGCTCTTATGGCGATGCTCGGAGGAGTCGGGTCCCTCTGGGGGCCGATAATCGGAGCGGCGATTATGATACCCATGAAGAGCTATCTCAAGGAGTTGCTTGGCGCGCGCTCGGGCCTGGTCGGTATCGATCTCATAATTTATGCGTCTGTGATCATGCTGATCTCCGCCTTCGAGCCTCGCGGAATCTGGGGCATCGTGGGGCGGGCGAGGCGGAGGGTCGGGGCATGACACCCATGCTGGAGGTCCGGAATCTTACGAAACGATTCGGGGGGCTTGTCGCAAATGATTGCATCTCTTTTGAGGTAGCTTCAGGAGAGCTGCTCAGTGTAATAGGGCCAAACGGGGCTGGGAAGACGACGCTGTTCAACTGTATAGCGGGCGTTCACCGAACGGAAGCCGGATGCATCATATTCGATGGAAAGGACATCACCGGGCTCAGATCACATGAAATAGCCAGGATGGGCTTGACGAGGACTTTCCAGGTATATGCCGCATCAGGAGACCTCACCGTTAAAGAAAACGTGATGGTGGGCTGTTTTATGAGAACCAGCTCGCGTTCCAGGGCCTCCAGCCAGGCTGATGGCATTCTAAAAGCGTTTCAGATCTCCCGGCTTGCAGATAATCTCTTGAACGAGCTCCCGATTGCCGCTCAGAAACGCGTGGTGATGGCTACAGCAATGGGTACCCGTCCCAAAACTCTTTTGCTCGATGAAGTCGCGGCGGGGCTGGTACCGCAGGAGGTCGAGGAGATCTGCTCTCTGATCCGGTTTATCAACACGGACATGGGCATCACAGTAATTCTTATAGAACACATGATGGAAATGGTGACAAAACTTTGCCGGCGCGTCATCGTGCTCGATTACGGCCGCAAAATTGCCGAAGGCGAGCCGGAGAGCGTCCTGGCGACACCTGATGTCATCAAGGCTTACCTTGGCGAAAAATACGCCCGTGAATACTCGGAGAGAATTAAGAAATGCCCCCCCTCCTCCACATAAAAGATATTCGGGTACGCTACTCCGGCGTTCCCGTTATTCACGGGGTTTCTTTCGAAGTATTTCCGGGGGAGACGGTTTGCATGGTCGGTTCCAACGGGGCTGGGAAATCCACCATTCTGCGGGCCATAATGGGCGCCCTGCCGGTCTATTCAGGGAGCATATCGTTTGACGGCAAGCAGATAAATGGGATCAGGACCGAGGCAATCGTCCAGATGGGCGTGATATATGTCCCTGAAGAAAGAATGCTTTTCAAGCCTTTCAGCGTCGAAGAGAACCTGCTTCTCGGGGCATACTCGCCGAGAGCGCGCAGAGGGGCCACGGAAAACCTGGAATCGGCTTACGCGCTTTTCCCGCGCCTTAGAGAACGCAGAAGCCAGGCTGCCTCCACTCTTTCCGGCGGCGAGCAGCAAATGCTGGCTATCGGGCGCGGACTTATGAGCGATCCCCGGATTCTAATGCTCGATGAACCATCGCTCGGTCTTTCTCCGATATTAGTGGACGAGTTGTTCGAGACTATAGTCAAGCTCAAGCGGCGGGGGCTTACGATCTTGCTTGTCGAACAAAATGTGCGTGAGAGCCTCGAGATTGGCGACCGGGGGTATGTGCTCCAGTCGGGCATGATCGTCGAGCAGGGGACCGGAAGCGATCTGCTGTGCAGCGAGGTGGTGCGCAAAGCGTTTCTCGGCCTTTAGAGATAAGGTACTGGCATGTCCAACCCTGAAAACCATTAAATAATCAGATGCACTCAAACCCCAGGATACTTCTTTGCGGCGATACGGCGATCAGCATTGAATTCGGCGACAAAATCGATCCCGGATTAAATACCGTCGTGCGGCGGCTTTACACACTTTTGAAATCCGGTAACTATTCCGGAATTACTGATCTCAATCCAACCTACAGATCCCTCTTTGTCCAATACGATCCGTGGGTGTGCTCATATGAGCGGCTTGTCGAGATCGTTGAGGAGCATCTCCCGTCACTTTCTGCGCGCGCCGATGAGACTGCCGAGGTAAAGGAAGTTCCGGTGTGCTACGGGGGCGAGTTCGGGCCGGACCTGGCAGAGGTTGCCTCTTTTCATAACCTGAGCGTCGAGGATGTCATTCGCTTGCACTGCGCGCCTATTTACCGGGTCTATATGATCGGGTTTACTCCGGGATTTGCATATCTGGGAGGACTTGACGAGAGACTCCATACGCGGCGAAAAAACGAGCCTCGGAAAAAAGTCCCCGCAGGGAGCATTGGAATCGCCGATCAGCAGACGGGCATTTACCCCATTGAGAGTCCCGGGGGGTGGCAGCTAATCGGCAGGACCCCACTGAAGCTTTTTGATCTGGCGCGTGAATCACCCTTTCTTCTTGAGGCGGGTGATTTTGTCCGGTTTGTGCCTATTTCGGGAGATGAGTGTGAGAAGCATTCGAATCCTTGAGCCGGGGCCGCTCGCAACAGTTCAGGACCGGGGCCGTTTCGGTTTCAGGGGTATGGGCGTGCCCCTCTCCGGGGCAATGGACCACCAGGCTCTAAGAGTTGGGAATCTACTTGTAGGAAACGATGATGCCCGGGCTGGGATCGAGATCACCATGGGCGGTTTCCGGGCGGAGTTTCGCTGCAATGCGAGCTTCGCTCTAAGCGGCGCGGCGGCTGGAGCATACCTGAATGGAAATCCTGTTGCATACTGGCATGCTCACCAGGCCAAACAGGGCGACCTGCTGACAATTGAGGTTATAACACCGGTGCGGGGATTTTCTCCAGGCGGAGGGCTTCGGGTCTACCTTGCCATCTCGGGGGGAGTAGATCTTCCGCCTGTAATGGGGAGCCGGTCCACCTATCTGCGGGGCGGCTTCGGCGGACTCGAAGGACGCTGCCTCCGCGCGGGCGATGATCTGCCTCTCGGCTCCATGATCGGGAAAGCGATGCTAACCCCTGCGCCCGTAGAGCTGATCCCGCATTACTCACCCCGGCCGGTCTTGAGGGCCATCCCCGGACCACAGGAAGAATGTGTCTCGGATGCGGGTAAATCCACCTTCTTCTCCAAGTCCTATGAGGTCACCCCCCGGGCCGACAGGATGGGAATCGTTCTTTCCGGCCCGCCCCTGGAGCTTATCGGCGGGGCTGATATAATATCGGACGGCACGTGTCCCGGAGCGGTGCAGGTGCACGGTAACCTTAAGCCCACTATTCTTGCCGCGGACTGCCAGACGACAGGCGGATACGTAAAAATCGCCACCGTAATTTCGACGGACTTGCCGCTGGTCGCGCAGCTTGCCCCGGGCGACCGGGTAAGTTTTGAGGAAATAAGTCTCTGGCAAGCACGCGAGATGTATCTCAGGAACGAATATCTCATCAGGAGTCTTTTGCGATGAACACCGATAACCCGCGCGAAATCAGGACCAGGATCAGGGCCGGTAAGTGGATGCGCCCTACCTCGGGGCTTGCTGCCGCGTATGCCCAGGCTAACCTGGTAATCCTTGACCGCAAATACGCTTTCGAGTTTCTTCTTTTTTGCCAGAGAAATCCCAAGCCTTGCCCAGTTCTCGAAGTGCTCGATGCGGGTGAACGCGAACCGCGCATCAGTGCTCCATCGGCTGACATAACGACGGATATTCCGCTCTACCGGGCCTGGAAGAAAGGGAATATGTTAGCGGAGGTCCCGGAAATTTCTGATTATTTCAACCAGGGCATGGTAAGTTTCCTACTGGGGTGCAGCTTCAGCTTCGAGCATGCGCTTATCACCGCCTGCGTCCCTGTTCGCAACATCGAGGAAGGAAAAAACGTCTCGATGTATATCACCAACAGGAAGTGCATTTCGGCCGGACCGTTTTCAGCGCCGCTGGTCGTCAGCATGAGGCCCATTCCCGACGGGCTTGTCAGCCGTGCCGTCAGGGTAACGGGCCGCTACACATTCGCTCACGGTGCGCCCGTGCACATCGGAAACCCAAAAGCACTCGGCATAGCAGACCTGAACACCCCGGATTTCGGCGACCCTGTCACCATGAAGGATGGTGAAACTCCGGTCTTTTGGGCATGCGGGGTAACTTCTTTGCTGGCGGCGCTCTCAGCCGGCCTTGATTCATGCATCACGCACGCTCCGGGGCACATGTTCATAACCGACATCTTGAACGAGAGTCTTGCGGAAGGATAAACTGAGCGTGGATTTGTAGATCAGGTGCGAAAGCCTATCTCTCGCGCTCCGGTGCAAAGAAAGGAGATTTGGAAGCTGTGAAAATTGATATCAACTGCGACATGGGGGAGGGCTTCGGGGCATATAAAATCGGGGAGGATGAAAAGATGATCCGCTATGTAACTTCAGCCAACATCGCTTGCGGATTCCATGCCGGAGACCCGATGGTGATGGCGAGGACATTGCAACTAGCCAAATCGCACCGCGTCGCAGTGGGCGCTCATCCAGGCTATCCCGATCTTATCGGCTTCGGCAGGCGGGCCCTTGAGACATCTCCCGGAGAGATAAAAAATTACGTCCTCTACCAGATCGGCGCAATTGCAGCGCTGGCCAGGGCATCCGGCCTGGAACTCCAGCACGTTAAGCCCCATGGAGCGCTCTATAACCACGCCGCTAAAAACGAGCGGGCTGCAGTCGAGATTACCGAGGCGGTGAAATCTTTTGATCCTGACCTGGTCCTCTTTGTCCTTGCCGGATCGATGTTTGTTGAAATAGCGCGGGCGGCGGGGCTGAGAGTTGTCCAGGAGGCATTTGCTGACCGGGCCTATACCCGCGACGGCCAGCTCGCTCCCCGTAAACTGCCGGGAGCTGTTATACATGATCGGCAAAAGGTCCGGGAACGTGTACTGAAGCTTGTAAAGACAGGCATAATGGTGAGTATCGAAGGAGACGATATATCGCTGAACGCAGACACACTATGCCTGCATGGCGATACTCCCGGCGCCTGGGAACTAGCCAAAACCATCCGGGAAGCTCTTGACGGCGCAGGAATCAGGGTCGTGGCGGTCGGGCGCAAGTAGGCGGCTTCCACCTGGTCAGAATACCTCTGCCGCGCCGGTTACGTCAGAGTTACCGGTAACTTGCCCTTATCGGTTGCCTCCACTCGCTATTGGGAGTTTGCTGAAAGAGACCATCTGAACACAGCAGCCAACGGGTTAATATTTAGAACCGGAGCAGGGGCTTGATTGTAGCTCCAACAAGAGAATCCCTCACTGCTTCGTTTATCTCCGAAGCCGGATATTCCCGTATCAGCCTGTTGAAAGGGAATTTCCCTTCCCTGTAACACCTGATCATATAAGGAATGAATTCTTGCGGGTCGCTGTCGCCCGCAATACTGTAAAAGACTCTCTGGTTTGGACCTGGAGATTGGGGGGTAACCCGCTCGTGCGGGTCTTCATGAGTTACGCCGAGCATGGACATTTTTCCAAAAGGGCCGAGAGACCTTATTGCCTGGTCGATTAAACGCGAGACGCCTGTCGTCTCGACCGCATGATCGACAGGTCCTGCCAGTTCCCTGAGTCTCGAACCAATTTCCTCCTTGCGGGTGTTTAGTACGTGAGTGGCTCCGAGTTCTGTTGCCAATTCCAGACGCGATGCTGTTTTGTCGACGGCTATGACCGGGCTGGCGCCTGCCATGTGGGCCGCCATAAGCGCGGACAAGCCCACTGTTCCCGCGCCGAAAACCACGAAAGACTGACCCCTCCGAGGCTTGAGTTCGTTTACCACGGTAGCGGCCCCGGCCTGTACGCCGCATCCTAGAGGCGCAAACATGGCAAGTTCGTCATTATCCCGGGCATCCACGGGAATAAGGTTGCGCTCGCGCGCCAGGACCTGATAAGCAAAGGAGGATTGGCCGAAAAAACAGCAACCAACCCGTGCCCCGCAGGCATCATGAATGGCTGAAGAACCGTCTGGCCTTGCGCTGCCAAAATTCAGTTCGTCAAAAGCCGTGCAATGGGCCGGATGGCCCGCGAGACAATTGGAGCATGTCCCGCAGGAAACAAAAGAGATGACGACCCGTTCGCCGGGGCGGACCCGAGAGACTTCAGCCCCAACGCTTTCGACGATCCCTGCGCCTTCATGTCCGAATACCGCCGGAAAATCCTGGCCGAACAGTCCGTCACGGGCGGCAATATCGGTATGGCAAATGCCGCAGGCGATCATGCGTACCAGTGCTTCTCCCGGCCGTGGACCGTCGAGTTCAACATCCTGAAACAGAAAAGACCCACCCGGTTGGCTCACCACGGCGGCGCGGGTGCGGATCGACATTGCTATTCCCCTTGGTAGCAGATTCTGAAACCAATTTCCAGGCTTTGCCAGGTGAAGCTGTTGACAACATGCTATAACCTAAGCTTGTCTAACCGGTTCCGCAATCCACTCCGTCGCGGATGTTCTCGCTACGAATGGTGAGGCCGGCATTGCTTCCGGAAATTGGTTTTCCACTGCTCGAAAATCTTGCCTGATCTCTTCACAGTTGCTATCTATTGGTTTGCCAATAACGCTTTTTCGATGCACTCAGTTCATTATGTATCCAAAGTCGTGGATTTACCTGAACCACGGAGAGAGGTGTATATGAAGTTCGAAGGTACCGAGCGCTATTACCTCAGCCCTGAACTTGGCGAGATAGTAAATATTTCAATCTCGATGGAAAAACCTTTGCTCCTGATGGGTGAGGCGGGAACCGGTAAGACACAGCTTGCCTTCGAGATCGCCCGCTCGCTTGGACTTCAAATGGAAGAAGCCCGGTGCAAGTCCACGTTCAAAGGCGAGGAACTGTGCTACGTCTATGATACTGTGCTGAGGCTCAATGATTCGCGGTTTGGAAGCGGTGAATCGGGCCGGAACGTAAACGAGATATGGGATTACCTTCGCTTTGGACCCATCGGCAGAGCGTTTCTTGCAGATGACAGGAGGGTTCTGCTGCTCGATGAGATCGATAAGACCGATTCAGACACTCAGGACAACCTCCTGGATGTTTTGGAGGATGGTTCTTTTGTCATCAGGGAAATCAACCATAAGGTGGCGGCACGGAATAAGCCCATCATAGTCATTACGAGCAACGCCAAGCGGGAGCTATCCGACCCTTTTCTGCGCCGCTGCTTCTGCCACTCCATTCCATTCCCCGGCCACGAAGAGATCTCGATTATCGTGCGAATGCATTTCCCCGATATACCGGGGCAACTCCTTGATGCATGCCTTACGGAATTTTATCGCCTGCGGGAACAGGGGTTCGAAAAACCGCCCGCCACCGCGGAACTGCTCGACTGGGTCGGCGCCATTCGTTCCAGTGGTGCAAAGGGGCCCGGCGCAGGGAATGCGGTCCAGCATATCGGAACGCTTCTCAAACGGTCGCAGGATTTGTTGAGATACAAGGGTGTAAGGCCAAAGACACAATTCTGATGATTTCTCGTTCATTGGCGCCGTAGTTCCAGATTCAGGTTCACCCGGAGGGTTGCCGCTGATGCTCTCTTTTATCCAACAGTTGCGAGAAGCGGAAATTCCCATAAGCTTCCAATATATTCTGGAGTTTTATCGGGGGCTGCAAAAAGGCCTGGCGCCGGACCTTGACCGTCTCTTCCTGCTCGCCCGTCTTGTTTTTATCAAGCATATCGAACACTATGACGCCTTCGAGCGGGTTTTTGCCCGCTTTTTTCTTGGAAAAGTCTCATGGCAAATGCCCGACTGGGAAGAAGTGTTTGCGGGCAAGCCTTTCCGCGAGTGGCTTCGTGAGCAGATCGAAAAAGGAGTCATTACTCCTGAGGAGCTGCGAAAGTACGGGAACGAGGAACTGCTCATGCGGTTCTGGAAAACGCTTTTAGAGCAAAGAGGCCGGCATGCGGGAGGGCATACCTGGATTGGAACCGGGGGACGGTCCCCGTTTGGCCACTCGGGGCAGGCTGGGGGAGGGATGCGGGTCTATGGCCGGGGTATTCATGGCACGGCCCAGAAGGTAATCGATAAAAGGAACTACGTCAATTACAGCGAGAAATCCCCTCTGACCAGGGAAAACGTGCGCCAGGTCCTGGCTTTGCTGAAGAACTTGAAGCGTACAGGACCGGAAACTGAGTTGGATGTTGATGAGACAATAGCCCGGACCGCAAAAAACGGAGGCGAAATCGAACTAGTGTTTGCCCGGGAGTTGCGGGACCGGCTAAAGCTGATCGTCCTGCTGGACAATGGCGGCTACTCGATGTTTCCCTATGTCGAGCTTGTGAAGTCTGTATTTGGAAAAATCCGCGACCATTTTAAGGACCTTAAATACTATTATTTTCACAACTGTCTCTACGGGGCCGTTTACCGGGACCAGCCGAGAACGCGGGCGATACCTTGGGAATTCCTTATCGCTCAGGGAAGAGATACGCACCTTATAATAATTGGGGACGCTAATATGGCCCCATTCGAACTGATGGCCGCAAACGGATCGCTCTATATTCAGACAGAGGATCGAAGACCCGGCCGGGAATGGCTAAAAGAGCTCAGGACTGCGTTTCAGGCTAGTGTCTGGCTAAATCCAATTCCCAAAGAGCGCTGGTCGCAGGAAAGTGTCACGATAAACCAGATCGCCCGCATTTTTCCTATGGAAGATTTGTCTCTGGCTGGCATCAGGAACGCGGTTCACATGTTGGGCCGGAATAGATAGTTTTCCCGTAAAGTGATCCCGACATTTTTGTGTCCAGCCCACCTATCTGAAAAGGAGCAACCGATGGCCAAAATCACCGGCGGTCGACTTGTGGCAAAATTCGCGAAAGCCGAAGGAATCAGAGCGATCTTCACCCTGTGTGGCGGGCACGTCATGGACATCTACAACGGATGCGCCGAGGAAGGGATTCAGATAATCGACGTCAGGCATGAACAGACGGCTGCCCATGCGGCCGATGCCTGGACACGTCTCACGGGATTCCCCGGCATCGCAGTAGTAACAGCCGGGCCCGGGGTGACCGATGCCGTTACGGGAATTGCAAACGCCTTTCGGGCACAGGTCCCGATGCTTCTGATCGGTGGACAGGCGCCTCTTAATAATCTGCTCAAAGGTGGGTTGCAGGAATTGAATCATGTGGAAATAATGAAGCCGATTACGAAGTTTTCGGCGACGGTCTACGAAACCGAGCGTATCGCAGAGTACATGGCCATTGCTCTTCGACATGCCTACAGCGGCCGTCCGGGGCCATCATTTCTGGAAATACCTAACGATGTACTCAATAAGGAATTTGAGGAGGCCGATGTGCAAATTCCCATCGGGTACAGGGCAAAGGGAGAGACGCGGCCCGATTCCAAGGATATCGAAATGGCGGCTGAACTGCTTGAGAAGGCCGATAGGCCGGCTATTCTCGCCGGCACGCAGGTATGGCTCTGCCGGGCGGTTGAGGCCCTGAATGCGCTGGTTGAAAAGACGCAAATCCCGATATATCTGAACGGTGCGGCAAGGGGTGCAGTTGCTGCGGACTCTCAATTGCTGTTCAGCAGGTCGCGGCGGCATGCACTCTCCCGGGCAGACGTGGTTATGGTCATCGGGACGCCTTTTGATTTTCGGCTTGGCTATGGGAACCGTATCGCCTCCGGAGCGAAGATCATCCAGGTCGACCTGGATTACTGCGAACTATGTCATAACCGGTCCGTTGATGTCCCAATCAATGCGAGCATCGCCTCGGCGCTCGATGATCTCACGGGGGCCGTTCGCGCCAGAGGTGACCGCGACGCCTGGCGCCGGGAACTTCGGGCAAAGGAGAATGAGGCTCTTGAGCAGGAAAGAAAATTTCTGATGTCAGATGAAGTTCCCATTCATCCCCTCAGGCTTGCTCGTGAGATAAACGATTTTTTGAGCGAGGATTCCATTTTCATTGCTGATGGAGGGGACGTGGTCACCATTTCGGCCAACGTGATCAGGACGCGAAAGCCAGGCAAATGGCTCGACCCTGGTCCTCTGGGTACTCTAGGAGTCGGTGCGCCATTTGCCATCGCTGCCAAAACGGCCTTTCCCGCAACGGAGGTAGCCGCACTTTTCGGCGATGGGGCCTTCGGGTGTACCGGTTTTGATTATGATACGCTCATCCGCCATAATTTGCCCATGGTTGGAATTGTGGCAAATAACGCCGCCTGGAACCAGGTGCGGTTCGTTCAACACGCAAGGTATGGCCCTGAGAGGGGAAACCTGGCAAATGTTTTGACTCCCCTGAGATATGACCGGGTAGTCGAGGCCATGGGCGGGTACGGAGAACATGTTGTCGAACCCTCCAAAATTCGTGCAGCTTTGGAGCGGGCCAGATCTTCCTGCAAGCCGGCCTGTGTGAATGTGGATGTAAACAGGGATGTTTTCAGCACAAGCACGAAGAGCATGTCTATCTATAGTTGATTGTTAAGCGCATAGGTGCACGTGCTTGCGTTCACAGTGTAATCCTTGTCTTGGGGGTAACCGGGTTTAAAACGGAGAAGGGATTGGAAGAAAAAGTGTCCCCTGGAACAGGGCCCCACCACGTTGAAATGGGGCAGTGGATAAGCTGCGCCCCGTTTGAGCGGCTTTTGAATATGACTATAGTTGAGGCTTGCAACGGAATGGCGACCCTCACGATGCCCTTTTTCCTCGACTACGCTCAGGGCGCGGGACTGATGCATGGCGGCGCGCTGGTTAGCCTGGCCGACACTGCGGCCGCCATGGCGATCAAGAGCATTATTGCTCCTCAGTCGCATTTTGCTACAATTGAACTTGAGTCCCGATTTCTTCTTCCGGTGAAAAAGGGCATTGTGACTGCAAAGGCAGGGGTGGTCAGCCGGAGCGGGCGGCAGCTCAAGGGCAAGGCGACTGTTTACGACGAAGATGGAAGAGCGGTCCTGGAGTTTTACTCAACCTTCAAGATTGCAAAAGATACGAAGATAGAGGCAATTACCTTCAAATCTTAAAAAACCTCCCGCCTGCCAAACGCAAACGTCCTTCAGGCAAGTTACGTCGAAGGTTGATCCATCGCACTCTTTTACTCTTCACCCTACGCCTGGCCCCACTTGAGCTTCGATCTCAAAATCTCAAAATGATCGACGTCCGGGGCCTTTATGATGCGCAGCGAAGTGGCGGCGGCTGTAATGGATATCTGGTCGATATCCTGGAGCAGGCATCCCACCTGTCCGTCGCAGGTCAGGGTTACATCTGTTGCAGGTTCGGCAATTTCGACCATGACAGTCACGTGAGCAGGAAGTATAATCGGTCGATTGGTGAGAGTGAAAGGGCAAATGGGAGTTATGGTGATGGCCTGCGCGGTCGGGAAAATGATAGGCCCCCCTGCGGAGATGTTGTAGGCAGTCGATCCCGTGGGGGTGCAGATAATCAGGCCGTCACCACGGTAGTGAGTCAGAAAATGACCGTCGATAGTTGTGTGCAGGTCGATTATGCGGGCAAGCGCTCCCTTATTTATAACAGCATCGTTCAGGACGCGGTGGCTCAAAATCTCTCGGCCCTCACGCCTTACCGATACCCGCAATCGCATCCGTTCCTCGATTTCGAAATCCCCTGCGAGGATCTTCTCGAGTTCGACAAAGCAGGAATCGGCGTTTATTTCCGTCAGAAAACCGAGGCCTCCCAAATTGATTCCGATGACCGGAATGGGTCTGTGTTCGATGAAACGCGCAACGCTCAGGAAGGTCCCGTCTCCACCGACCACAACAACCGTTTCGACTGTATCCGGTATGTCTATTTTGTCATAACCGCAGCTTACCCCCGCGTTATCGATATTCTCTTGAAGAAAAACATTTATGTTGCGCTTCTCGAACCATTGTTTGATCTCCCCGGCGAGCTGGGCGGCTTCAGGGCGCGTGCGTTTATAAATTATCGCGACATGTCGCATTTTGGTCCTCCACAATTGCTAACGGTACAGCCACAAACATCCGATAGAATAAAAGGTTTGTCAAAATCTTCCTGTTGCTCTAACCTGCACGGCTGCATGGCTGTACAGAAGATGCCTATAGGTCTTATTTATGGGCGAGTCAAGGTGATTTGCCGAGCGGTCCTTGGATGGAAGATGATTTTGCTGATTCGTTTTTTCCATCCGGCAGAGGTGGTCAATGAAGCATGAAAAGCGATCCGCTTTAGTTTTGCAGAACATCCTGGTGGTGGATGATGAGCCACAGGTCTGCGAAATTATCACGGAGGCTTTGATCGGTATGGGTCACAGGGTGGATAGCGCTCATGATGGCGTCGAAGCGGTCGAAAAGATAAAGAACGGCCAATTCACCATTGTAGTTACGGATATGGATATGCCCCGGATGGATGGGATGCAGCTTATCGAGTACATAGTCCGCAATTACGACGATATCGACATAATAGCCATTACGGGCCATTTAATTAGATACAGGTACACGGAGGTAGTTGACGCCGGGGCTGCGGATTTTATTACAAAACCTTTTACGCTAAACGAACTTGAGGCCAAGCTGAACAGGCTGATCCGGGAGAGAGGGCTGAGAGAGCAACTCTCAAAGCTGGCAATCCGCGATCCGTTGACAGGCCTTCAAAATCGTCGTTCTTTCGAAGAAAACGCTCGAAAGGAAGCTATCCGAACAATCCGGTACCAGCACACTCTCTATCTGTTTTTTATGGACGTGGACAATTTCAAAAAATACAACGACCTTTATGGCCATCAGGCAGGCGATGAGCTGCTCATCGAAACTGCTGGCCTCCTGGCCAATTCGATACGCGAAAACGTTGACAGCGTATTTCGCTACGGCGGCGATGAGTTCGTAATGCTGCTGCCTCACCTGCCGGCGGTTCAGGTCCTGAGCGTTGCCCAGCGAATATGCGACAAGTTTAACAGTTTTAAATTCGAACCAACTAGCCTTTCGATAGGGATCGCCAGGTTTGTCGAAAAGTCCGGAACAATCGAGCAGGACATTCATGATATGATAGAGCGGGCCGACACCGCCCTCTATGCCGCTAAGAAGGACTACGGCAAAAACCGGGTTCACGTCGATGAATGCTCGCTGGACGGTGAAATTTAGCTGCTGAGCCGCTCCAGGGGCTCGCTCTCTTTTTCGGGGAAAGATTCTTTTTAGAATTTGTGTTTAAAATTATCCTGCTTAAAATTAATCTTGACACCCCATAGTGGGTACTTTATATAGGGCTGACCGCTGAGCACAAAGGATCTCTGCGGTAACCGATGAAAATTGTTGCACTTAGACAGGTCACTGAAAATCTGTTTGTGGTTGGAGTCGTACTGCAGATTGGCTGGTGACACTTTTTTAGGTTAACCCATTTGCGAGACCACTTTATGATGTGGCATTAAGTCCGCCCCGAATTCTTGCAGTGAGTCCATCATTAGATGGCCTGAAACGTGAATGCCCTGTAGCGTTTCGGGAGGCTCACGGTAGCATCTCCATCGGGCGGCAAATAGAAATCTAATATTTGTACAGAGGACGCTAGGTTCTCACGACAGGAGGTGACTGCCATGGGCAAGCCTGAATTCGGTTTTGGTGTCCATTTGATCTTGGATGGCTACGGCTGTGACCGTGCGGCGCTGCAAGACATCAATCTGATCTATAATTTCCTCGATAAATATCCTCCACAAATGGATATGACCAAAATCATGCCGCCTTATGTTTTCCGGTATTCGGGAGCCGTTCCGGAAGACTGGGGGGTGTCCGGCTTTGTGCTGATTGCTGAAAGCCATATCAGCATTCATACATTTCCGGATAAACAGTATATGAGCATAGACATGTTTTCCTGTAAGCCTTTCGACACCGACTTGGCGGTCGAGACCATAAAGAGTTATTTCAAAATTCAGAAATATGAGATCAAAGTGCTGGATAGGGGACAGGAATTTCCTAACACGATTCGTGAATCAGCCCAGGTGGTCCGGATGGATCGGATGCTGAAGCAGCGGTCAAAGTAAGAAAATACTTTTACAATCAATACAAAAACGGAATGGGGTACAGGCCTCTTGTCGGCCTGATACCCCATTTTTCTTTCATAAGGGATCACCTCGGCGGTGGTTTGGAGAACCGGGCCGGCTGCCTCCGGCCATTGAATAACATGAGATTCGCTAATCCCCGTAGCGGCGAAGCAAATCCTCATAGGCATCGATTCGACGGTCTCTGAGGAAAGGCCAGTTGCGCCGGACCACTTCGGTCCTGGCAAGGTCAATTTCGGCGGTAAGTATTTCATCGGCGTCATGACTTGCCCTTGCCAGAAATTCGCCCTGGGGGCCGACTATTAAACTGTTCCCCCAGAATATTTGACCTTGTCCGGCGTCTCCGGAAGCGGGCTCGAACCCAACCCGGTTTACGCTGACGAGCGGCAGTGCATTGGCGATTGCATGTGAACGCTGAATAGTGGTCCAGGCATCCAGCGCAAGCACCCGCTCCACCTCGGATGCGTCTTGCTCCCAGCCTATAGCCGTGGGATAGATCAGCAGTTCGGCTCCGCAAAGAGCCATCAGCCGCGCAGCCTCAGGATACCACTGGTCCCAGCAGACCAATACTCCCAGCCTGCCAATCGATGTTGTAATGGGGCGGAACCCCAGGTCACCAGGCGTGAAATAGTACTTCTCATAATAGCCTGGGTCGTCAGGGATATGCATTTTGCGGTACTTGCCCGCCAGTGAACCATCCCTGTCAAGAACGACAGCCGTATTGTGATACAAACCCGAAGCGCGCCGCTCGAAGATGGAAGCAACGATCACTACGTTCAACTCCCCGGCCAGGGAACCGAATGCGTCGGTGGCAGGGCCGGGAATGGGCTCGGCCAGGTCGAAGTGGGCGGGGTTTTCGGTCTGGCAAAAATAAGGCCCAAGATGCAATTCTTGAAGCACGATCAGTCCGGCGCCCCTCAAAGCGGCTTGCCGGATGCCGTTAACACTTTTTTGCATGTTGGCTTCCCGGTCCTCCGTGCAACTTTGCTGGACGAGCCCAACTATAAGCTTTTTCATGTCAGGACTCCTTTGGGTATCTGCATAGTGATGCAATGGAGCGACCCGCGGCCGGTCAGAAGGGGCAGGCAATAAACGCCTGTCATCTGGCGCCCGGGAAAAGCCTGCCGGATGATGTCGATGGCAGTGCGGTCCTTTTGGCTCCCATACATCGGCACCAATACCGATCCATTTATGACGAGGAAGTTCGCATACGTTGCCGGAATCCTCTGGCCATCTTCATCGTAGCAAGCCTCGGGCCAGGGGAGAGCAAGCAGACGATAAGGCAAGCCCTCCGGGGTTCTGAAAGACCTCAACTCCTCGGCCATTGCTTCAAGGGGACCGTAGTGCTCGTCCGTTGGGTCATCACACGCAGTGTAGACGATAGTGTCATCGGGGCAGAACCGCGCCAGGGTGTCCACATGCGAATCGGTATCATCTCCGGCCAGATGACCGTTTTCGATCCACAAGATCCGTTGGGCTCCCAGCGCTTGACCCAGAAAGGCCTCAACGCCGCTGCGGGAAAGGTGCGGATTACGGTTGGGGCTGAGCAGACAATTGGAGGTCGTTAGAACGCTACCCCTACCGTCGCTTTCGATGCTTCCGCCCTCAAGGATGAAGCCCATGGTCTCTATGGGCGCTTTGCCGAATGCGCCGGAATTGCCGAGCTTTCGGGTTATAAGATTGTCCAGGTCGGAAGGAAACTTAAGTCCCCAGCCATTGAAGCCAAAATCAAGGATCACCTGCTTCTCGCCCTCCAAAACAAAGAGGGGACCAAAATCCCTTGCCCAGGTGTCATTGGTTTCGACCTCATAGAACCTGACCCTGTCCAGGGCTAACCCGGCCTCGGCCATGGACCTCGCTGCGTCCTCGATATCAGGAGAGACCATGAGCAGTCGTTCGAAACGGGTGATTTCCCTTGCGATATCGATTGTTACGCGTTGCACCGCATGGAGGTTGGAGACCCAGTCCGTCCCTTTGTGGGGCCATGCCATCAGCACTGCGTCCTGCTCTTCCCACTCCGCGGGGAACCTGCGTATCGTGTCGATCACTGACATAGCCTTTGCCCAGTCGAGCTGTTGATATAGAAGTATAAAACTTTAATAAAACCATAAACAGCGGGTCTTATCAAGGCAGGGTTGTCTTTCCGGTTCTAAATTTTCATGTCTAAATTTTCATGGACAAGGCAAAGCCTACTTGTTAAATTAACACGTTACAGGTGGAATCAAGGCCCTATAGAGTGTAATTTCATAATTAAATACATTTGCTTACGCGAAAGAGAGTGATTGAGAATTGGAAGAGCAGTCAGCCAAAGGAATCCAGAATTGGCTCCGAATGTGCTTCCGACGGCTTGCTGGTGTCCAAAACGCCGATGACGTCGAAAAAGAGATACAGCAGATTATTGACGAAGGCGAGCAGAGGGGGCTGATCTCCGAGGACGAAGGGGAAATGATCCAGGGGATATTTTCCTTTCGCGACACTATAGCCCGAGAGATCATGGTCCCCCGTACAGATACGGTTTATGCTGAAGCTGAGACCAAACTCACCGAAATAATCAGGATCATAATAGAGAGCGGACACTCCAGAATTCCGATCTACCAGGATAATATCGACAACATCGTCGGGACGCTTCATGCTAAAGACCTGCTTCCATTCTGGGGTACAGAGGACATCGCGATCCGTGAGATAATGCGCTCTCCATATTTCATACCCGAGACCAAGAAAATCAGCGAAGTCCTCAAAGATTTGAGAGACAATAAGTCTCACATGGCCATCGTTATTGACGAATATGGCGGGACAGCCGGCATTCTTACGCTGGAGGATATAATTGAGGAGATTATCGGCGAAATAATGGATGAATACGATGACGAACAGAAACTTATCATCGAGCATGAAGACGGTTCCATTATTGTCAACGCGCGCCTTGACGTCGATAAACTCGAGGATTTTCTTCAGATTGAGCTGCCGGAAGGTGACTTCGAATCCGTTGGCGGCTTTATTATAAGCCTTATCGGAAAAGTGCCCGAAGTTAACGAAAAAATCCTCTATAACGATATCGAGATATTGATCGAAGCCGCAACGAGCAGGAAGATAGATCGGGTACGCATCCGTAAGCTGGGCAAGGAAGTCCCGGAGTATCCTTCCGGAGAACAGCAGGGCAGATAACCTCGCTGAGCGTAGAGAAAGGGACCATATACGTCACCGCTGATTTTCCTCCTTTATCCCCCTGTACTCTAAATTCGAGCTGATTGAATTCTATGGGCGCGATATTGCTGTCGATCCTTAGTGGATTATTGCTTACGGCAGGGTTTCCCAAACCCGCGATGTTCTATTTGTCATGGGTGGCTTTCGTTCCGCTGCTTTATGCGATCAGGAGCAAAAACGGAAAGCAGGCTTTCGCGCTGGGTTATGTCTGTGGACTGGTGCACAGTGTGACCTGCCTTTTCTGGATATGTTATGCTATTTATCACTATGGTGGTTTTTCGGTTGTTATTTCCTATCTTATTCTTCTGTTGCTTTGCTGCGTCATGGCAATCTATCCCGCTGTGTTCGCTCTGTTGGCGCAAAGATGGGAAAAGATTCCCATACTCTACGTTTTTGGGCTGCCGTTCGCATGGGTTTGCCTCGAATGGGTCCGGGCTTATGTAATTTCAGGATTTCCGTGGGCAAATCTGGGATATACACAGACACCTCTAAACCGGCTCATCCAGATCGCCGACATAACAGGAGTCTACGGACTGAGCTGGCTCGTCGTACTCGGCAATACGGTTATTGCCGGATTTATCCGGAACTTTTTCCGCAGATCGGGAGTCGCAGTCCTGGCCGTCTGCATCGTTTCCGCTCTGCTGTACGGTTTTTGGCGTACCGAAATGATCAGCACTCTGCAAGACAAGGCCCCTTTGCTGAATGTGGGGATTATTCAGGGAAATATTGCCCAGAATCAAAAGTGGGATCCAGCCTTCGAGTCTGAAACGATCGGCAGGTACGGCCTCTTCAGTATGAATTCAGTCAAAAAGACTCCGGTTCCCGACATCCTCGTGTGGCCGGAATCAGCTATGCCTTTTTTCTACGGCCTGGACGAGAATCTGAGCCCGGAAGTTGACCGTATTGTGAGGCAGGCGGGAAAACCACTGCTTTTCGGGAGCATCGGGGTGGGCCTGATGGAAGGTAAGCCGCATTTGCTGAACAGGGCTTATCTTCTCGATGAACACGCCGGGCTGCAGGGGGCTTATGCCAAGCAGCATCTGGTTCCATTCGGAGAATATATACCCTTTTCCGATCTATTGTTTTTCGTCCATCACATTGCGGCTGAGGGAGGCTCCATGGATTTTATTCCCGGGAGAGATCCGGCGCCTCTCGTTTTTGGAAATACCCCACTTGGGATCTTGATTTGCTACGAGGCGATTTTCCCGCAGATCGCGCGTGAAACCGTCAGGCGGGGTGCTCAGATCCTGATGAACATCACCAATGACGCCTGGTACGGTGATACGGGTGGTCCGTATCAGCACCTGGAAATCTCACGCTGGCGCGCAATCGAGTTTCGGGTTCCACTGGTGCGGGCAGCAAACACTGGAGTAAGCGCAGCATTCGATGCTACCGGGAAGGAATGCGGAAGGCTTGCTTTGAACACGGGTGGTTTCCTGACGTGCAGCGTTCACCCGATGCCTTATCTTTCATTCTATGCTAAATATGGTGATCTATTTGCCTGGCTTTGTGTTTTTGCGGCGTTTTGCGCTTTGTTATATAGTGTTATTTATTCGAGAATTTCTAAGAGGATGCCCCGATGAATATGGATATTTCCGAGCTGAAAAATTCGCTCAAAGACCTGTCTCAAAAAATTCAGACCCTTGGAGGATATCTTTGACGTCGCCGGCAAAGAGAGACGTTCGGCTGAGTTAGAAAGGCTGATGTCAAAACAAGACTTCTGGGAAAACCAGGAGGCCAGCCGCGATATTTTGAAAGAGCGCTCCGAGCTGAATGAAATGATACTCACCTGGCGCAATCTTGCTGCTGACCTCGAGGATAATGATCTGCTGTTCGAAATGGCCGTCGAGGAGCAGGACGAGCATAATCTGCAGGAAGTCAAACGCAAGCTGAGTGAGCTTCAGAAAAAATACAGAGAGCTTGAATTGCGGCAGATGCTCAGCGATGAAAACGATGACAAGAATGCCATCGTCAGTATAAACGCGGGGGCGGGCGGCACTGAAGCCCAGGACTGGACTGAAATGCTTCTCAGGATGTACCTGCGCTGGTGCGAGAGGAAGAACTTCAAGGTCGAAATGATCGACCTGCAGGAGGGGGAGGAAGCAGGCATAAAAAGCGTCACCTTTACTGCTTCCGGTCCTTACGCCAACGGGATGTTGAAGGCCGAATCCGGCGTGCACAGGCTGGTAAGAATCTCTCCTTTCGATGCCAGCGGCCGCAGGCACACATCTTTTGCAGCAGTACTGGTCTTTCCCGAGATCGACGACAAAATAGAGGTCGAAATCAAGCAATCCGACCTGCGCGTTGATACGTACCGAGCCAGTGGGGCAGGGGGGCAGCATGTAAACAAGACGAGTTCCGCCGTGCGCATAACCCACATGCCTACAGGCATCGTAGTGCAGTGCCAGAATGAGAAATCACAGCACAGAAACCGGGATATAGCCCTTAAAATCCTCAAGGCTCGACTCTATGAACGCGAAAGACGTGCTCAGCAGGTCAAAATGCAGGAAACTCACGACAACCTCGATGAAATCGCATGGGGCAACCAGATCAGGTCCTATGTCATGCAGCCCTACAGGCTGGTGAAGGACCACCGCACCAACGTCGAAAAGGGAAACGTCGAAAGCGTTCTCGACGGCGAACTCGATGATTTCATAGAGGCGTATTTGCTTAGCTCGTTGAGTACAAAAGAAAGCGCCGCTGGTGTGGCTTAGGATAGCGGCCTTCGGGGAAATACCTCGATGAGACCCTGACCCTTTCCGAACCGGAAAGGGTTTTCAGGTTTTCTGTGGATGCCCGATAAAAAAAGGCGCCTGCCTTTGGAGCAGTAGCGCCTTCAAACCAGGATTTATGACATTGCTACCTGGTGATTTGCTGATATCACAAGGTCTAAGGGAATTGCAAGGGGGATTCTTGGTGGTAGGAAATGAGTATCCTGCATCCCCAAAGTAGATGATATCAGTTCGGGATCAATATGTTAGCAGGAAGTTCTCCTGGAAATTTAATTGCTGAAGGAACGCGAGGACGCCGGCAGGGAAAGTCCGGCGTCTTCTGGTTAAATCGAAAGCCAAAATAGTTTAGATGCTGTACCCTACCTCCCCGTGAATTTCTTTGTCGAGACCCGATAATTCTTCTTCTGCGCCTACTCTTAAACCGATTGTCTTTTCGAGCAACTGGGCGATCAGGTAGGTCGCTATCAAGCAGTAAAGAGCCACTGAAATAACTCCGATTGCCTGTATTCCCAACTGCTTGAAGTTGCCCCCTATCAAGCCGGTTGCGCCTGCCGTGGCGAAAAGGCCGGTTGCCAGAGTTCCCCACATGCCGCCGACCCCGTGGACCCCAACTACGTCAAGAGAGTCATCGTAATCGAGGCTGAATTTCATCCGGACACCGTAATAGCAGATCACCCCGGAGACAAGTCCGATGATCATTGCCCATCCAGGGGTTACAAACCCGGAAGCCGGGGTCACCGCACCGAGGCCGGCCACGATTCCTGAAGCAAATCCCAGCGCGCTGGGTCTTTTTACCGTCACCCATTCCATGGCCATCCATGCGCACGACCCGGCGGCGGCGGCTGTCATCGTAGCGGTAAAAGCGAGAGCCGCCGTTGCGTTTGCCGCAAGGGCGCTGCCTGCGTTGAAGCCGAACCAGCCGAACCAGAGGAGCCCGACACCCAGCAGTGTCATTGTAAGATTATGAGGGACGAACATCTCGCCTGGATACCCGCTGCGTTTTCCGATTACAACGGCAATTGAAAGCGCCGAAATCCCGGCTGAAAGATGCACGACCAGTCCGCCGGCAAAATCAAGGCCTCCCATCGACTGAAACCAGCCCCCTCCCCATACCCAGTGAGCCAAGGGATAGTAGACAATAAGCGACCAGAGTATGAGAAAAGTAAGGTAGGATTTGAAGGTCATTCGCTCGGCTATTGCGCCGCTTATCAGTGCTGGAGTGATTATGGCAAACATTCCCTGAAACATGACGAATGCGTATGTAGGGATTGTGTCCTTGAGCGAATTGACGTTTGTCCCCATGAGCATGAACTGGCTGAGGTCACCGATAAACCAGTTCCCGGTGGTAAACGAAAGTGAATATCCTATTACAATCCACTGTATTTCAAGAATACCGAGCGCAACGAAAGAGTGCATGAGAGAGCTGAGTACATTCTTGCGCTGAACCATACCCCCGTAAAAAAGGGCAAGGCCCGGCAGCATCACCATGACGAGGGCCGCTGATGTGAGTACCCAGGCAGTGTCTGCCGGATTCATCACGGCCGGCTCGGCTGCCAATGCCGGGCTTCTGCCTACCCACAACAGCAAAAGGGTTATTGTCATAATCAATGTCAGCAAACCTGAAGTCTTCCCTAACTTTAAAGCCATTGCGCACCAAACCTTTCCTGGTTGTGTTGAAATTTCCAGCAATCAGAACGGGTTATAAGCTTGCATTCAGGAGCAAGCTGCATTCCAAGGAGTGGCTCCAAACCAAGTGGTTGATGTTAAAGACAATTTCAGATCCAGGTCCTGAGTGTAGTCTAAATTATGCGACAATTGTGTATCTCTATTTAAGAGAAAGTGTCATTTAGAGACATTTTTGTACTATATTGTTCTCAATATCCGCGCCGGTGAAGCGGCGATGGCCCGAGGGTGAGTATTTGTACCACAGGTTTGCTCCTGAGGAAAACAAAAGTGGCGGCATTGGTAGCTTTATGGTATCGTGGGCTCGTAAATAGCTACAAATATGGATCTGTATGACCTGACAAATATGACGATGGTCCCATTATGTATCGCATTGGGATTCAGAGACCGCCGCCTGAATTCCTGGCCATGAGTATTTATCATGTAACTACAGTTACTTAGTATAAGGATCTAAATCTTAATCCCAAAGGGAGGGCGGAGGTAGATGACAAAAATCGAAGCAATCATAAAACCTTTCCGGCTTACCGAGGTTCAGGAGGCTCTTACCGCTCTGGGTATTCAGGGAATGACGGTCAGTGAGGTCAAAGGCTTCGGACGGCAAAAGGGCCATGTGGAACTCTACAGGGGAGCTGAGTATATTGTAAAATTCGTTCCCAAAATCTTCATCATGGCTGTTGTTCCGGACGATCTGGTGGAAAAAGCGGTAGATGCGATACAAAAAGCGGCTTTTACCGGCAAAATTGGAGACGGAAAGATATTTATTTCAAAAGTCGACGAGGCTATACGGATTCGTACGAAAGAAACCGGGAGCGAGGCTCTCTGATCTGGTGTGACGTCTCATAAGTTGCTCGGTATTTCCAAGAGTCTCGAGCGTGCATTCGCCGGGGTGCTCGGCGAATGCCGCTCGGGATCGACAATTGCCGGGGGACTTTTTCTCGGCCTGACACGCGCGCGGCGAGGTTTTTGTTTTTTCTGAGTATGCACGCAGTACTTGCCGGCGGTCTTCTAGAGTTTAAAGAAACTCTCAAATACCTCGGTTCGAAGGATCTTAAGTTTTCGGCAAACATGTAGCTCCAATATTTTTCACGCGAAGCCGCGAAGAAAGAGAAGGAGGAGCACAGCGGTAGCGAGCTGGGAGAAGGTAAACTATGTTTGAAGTACGAAAAGGGAGATTCTCACCCTTCTAACCTCACTTTTCACATTTGGAGCGAAGCGACCTCCCGTTGCTGCCTTCGCAACTTTGACGGATTTAACCTGCCTCCTCTTCTTCGAATCCTTGCGTAATCGGCGCATTCCACTACTGGATCTTCACGTCGTTCAGCGTAAACGCTAAGCTGGAAGCTCCGTGTCCAAACGGCACAGGTACGCGTTTGCCTGAAAATCTGCAAATACGCGGTCCGGAATGTATTCTTTCGTTGTTCTTGTTCTTGTTGTTGTTCTTGTTCTTGTTCGCGACTTCGCGGCTTCGCGTGCGAACCGTCCATGTACGTGAGAACCACTCCGATACATTTTTGGGCAAAAGTTTTCCCCCATTGCGGCCTGCGCTGCCATGAACGCATACTGCGCCATTGCCTTTTGCTGAATTACCTCCTGACTCAACAAAACGTGTCTCTTCGTTTTCTACAGAATTGTTTCCTGGATCGCCAAAATTATGAATCGGGTGTTGCCATTTGTCCTAACGTGCCTCCAATACATTTGGGAGCGAACTTGTTTCTCCTGTTTTCCAACAGTTTTTACAAAAACGTTTCAAAATTGTGCCTTTGATTGGTTTCGATACAATTGTGTATTGCTCTGTGACCCCAAAACATCTGCCCCAAGCTCGGTCCGCAAGATTGTAATCCTTTAATTTCAACTACTTAGTAAATACATTCAATATCGTAGCGATGTTTTGGCATGTGCTTTGGACTACGTACAATGGTTCGGCCGGTTCAATACCCCTGAAATCCTGGAGGGCTGAAAGCGATTGAAGGGACAGATACCAATCTAAATCCAAAAAAGACGGAGGTAGGGAGATGACCAAAATTGAAGCAATAATTAAACCTTTCCGGCTTACCGAGGTGCAGGAAGCGCTAATAGCGCTCGGTATCCAGGGAATGACGGTAAGCGAGGTCAAAGGCTTCGGACGGCAAAAGGGGCATGTGGAACTCTACAGGGGGGCCGAATATACGGTCAATTTCGTTCCGAAGCTGCTGATCCTGACCGTGGTTCCGGATGAGTTGGTCGGCAAGGCTATGGAAGCAATACAAAAGGCAGCCTATACCGGGAAGATCGGCGATGGGAAGATCTTCATATCGCCAGTATCGGAGGTAATGCGCATCAGGACCAAGGAAACCGGTCCGGAGGCGCTTTAGCGTTTTAAATACTCACGGGCAAAACGACTTTTTCTCTCAAATCGTATAAAGATACGGAGGGCGATGATATGAAGAAACTGAAACTGTTGGCAGCTTTAGTTCTTGTCTTTTTTCCGTTACTTACACTTGCCGGCGCTACTTTTGCTGAAGAAAAGGGGACGCCGATACAACTGGCACAAGCGACCCAGACTGCTCCAGCTCCAGCGGAAGCTCCCGCTGCGAAAATCGATACCGGGGACACGGCTTGGGTCCTTGCTTCTTCGGCCCTCGTTCTGTTTATGACCCCTGGTCTTGCCCTGTTCTACGGAGGCATGGTTCGGCGTAAGAACGTCCTTGGAACAATTATGCACAGTTTCGTAGCAATGGGCATCATAACGATTCAATGGGTGCTTTTCGGCTACAGTCTGGCGTTTGGTCCGGACATCGGGCACTTTATCGGCAATCTGGACTGGGTGGGTCTAAAGAGTGTCGGCTTCGAGCCAAACGCCGACTATGGCCCTACCGTACCCCATCAGGCTTATATGATATTTCAAATGATGTTTGCCATAATAACTCCGGCTCTTATTTCAGGGGCCATCGCCGAAAGGATCAAGTTCAGCACTTATTGCGTGTTCATCACTGTCTGGGCATTCCTAGTATATGATCCGCTCGCTCACTGGGTATGGGGCGCGGGCGGATGGTTGAAAGATATGGGGGCTCTCGATTTTGCCGGAGGCCTTGTGGTTCACATCAGTTCCGGTGTTTCTGCGCTGGCTTGCGTACTGGTCCTGGGCAAAAGAAAAGGCTACCAGGTTGAAGTTATGGCCCCGCATAACCTTACCCTGACAATACTTGGGGCCTGCATCCTGTGGTTTGGGTGGTTCGGGTTCAACGCGGGCAGCGCAGTAGCTTCGGGTGCGCTTGCGACCTCGGCTTTTGTAGTCACACACATTGCAACCGGTACCGCGGCCATGTCCTGGATGGTCACGGAATGGATCCACAGAGGCAAACCGACCGCTCTTGGCGCTGCCTCCGGTGCGGTTGCAGGACTTGTTGCCATTACACCGGCATCCGGCTTTATTGGTCCGCTCCCGGCGCTCCTGCTCGGGATTTTTGCCGGTGCGGTCTGCTACGGAGCATGCTGTCTGAAACCGAAGTTCGGGTATGATGACGCACTGGACGTAGTCGGTGTTCACGGGGTTGGTGGGACTCTGGGCGCATTGTTTACCGGGTTCTTCGCTTCAAAGCTTATCAATTCGGCCGGAGGAGACGGTCTCTTCTTTGGAAACGCCGGCCAGGTTGGAATTCAGGCGCTGTCAGTTGTATCTGCCTGGGTTTACTCTTTCGTGATCACCTTCATCATTCTCAAAGTCCTCGATGCAACCATGGGTCTGAGGGTTAGCGAAGAGGATGAATCGACCGGTCTCGATCTGACTCAGCATGGTGAGGTCGGCTACACATTTGAAGCCTGAGATGTTCGGATGTTTTTGAAACAGGATATCAAGACCCCCGTGCCGCGCGGCACGGGGGTCTTTTGTTGAAAACGGAGGTGAATTCAGCCTCAACCCACAGTTTAATCGAGGGCAGGCGTTGGGAAACTATTGCCGGATGGGGGGCAAGTCATCTGGGGGGAGTATCCAGAATCTGTATTTTTAGCACATCCTCTCGCGGAATCGCTTTTTCGATGTGAATCCTTACCTGGTCACCCTGGTTGAATTTAGCGTTCTCGGGCACCGGGGCGTTGGCTTCGAGCAGAAAATCCGGGATCAGCAGGTGCGCGTAACGCGCATTCTTGTCCAGCACCAGGACGTTCAGGTTCTCTATGTCTTCCTGCTCGATGTACTTGAGAATCCAATACTTGGTCCATTTGCGCTGAATGGTGAAAACTCTTACCTGGGCTGCGGAAAGCGGCCCTATCAGCGCATCGAGCTGCTGCTTGGTATAGAGTGCGGCGCCGGTTGCCAGTGCATGTTTCAATTGGCGCTGAACCACGAGGTCCGAGTAGCGCCGGATGGGTGAGGTTACTGTCGTGTAATGAGCAATTGCGAGACTGCAGTGCGGTTTTGGCTCGGTGGCCAGTTCCGCCCGCGAAAAGAGGCGTCTTTGGCGATAAGATCGGAAGAGTTCGTGTTCGCTCTGGACGAACTCGGTTTCCGGCCTGCATTCAGCCTGACTTCGGTAAAGGGCGGGTATCTGTTTTTGGGCAAGATAGGCGGCGGCGGCCGTATTTGCTTCGATCATCCATTCCGAAACCAGTATCTGGCTTGGGCTTTCCTTGTCATAGTTAGCAACCTGTATCATCCCTGCACTGTTTACATAAACCTGGATCTCAGGGAGAGGCAGGATGACGGCGCCCTGGTCGAGCCGTTTCTGCCGGAGCTTCAAAGCAAGCTCACACAGGGCTTTAAGTTCGCTGTCTTCATCGATCTGTTCATTGACGTCCCGGTAGGTGAGCTGCCTTCGAATCCTTACTACACTCTGGCAAATCCTCGTTTCGGAGATATTGGCCTCTGAATCGATCGTAATAAGAAAACTGAGCGCAAGGCGGTCCTGCCCGGCTTTGAGGCTGAGTATCCCTTCTGATAGGCAGGGGGGTAGCATCGACACGCGTTCATCCGGCAGGTATATGGAACTTGCCCTCGCCTCCGCCTCGCGATCCAGGGGGGTGCCCTGGGGGACCAGTTCTGCGGCGTCCGAGATGTGAATTCCAACCTCGAAGAGTCCGCTCCCCAGCTCGCGCACGCTGAGCGCATCGTCGTAGTCCCTGGTTAAGGGGCTGTCGACTGTGAAGATATCCAGATCTGTGAGGTCCTCCCGTTCGTTTCTTGCTGTTCCCGAGCTACTCGATTTGATGATCAGTTCAGCCTGCTCCATGGCGTCGGGTGGGAACTCGGAGGAAATGCCGTGCTCGTGCAGCATGAGGTTTTCGTCTTCGCGCCATATGCCCAGCCGTACAAGAATCCGGAAAGCGGACTGGGGAGTCGGAGGAACAGTAGCCAGCTTGAGAAGCTCCTTGACGAACGGGCTTTCTTTTGCATCCTGCCCGAAAAGAGCAAAATTTTTGAGTTGCTGTATCAGTTCTTCACGGAATTCAATGGGGGGAACATTTTGCTTTCTCGCGTTTACAGCTCCGACCCACCTTGCTCCTTCTGCAAGCCTGCGTTCCCTTTCAGCTTCCTTTTCCAGTTCGATGCGGCACGAATCGACGCTTTCAGCCGAGCGTGCGTAGAACCTGGAGTCCTTCGCCTGAAAATAGAGCCTGTCCGACAGCAGCATGCGGTTAACAGCGGCGGACTCATCATCGGAAATCGGGGTACTGAATATGTACTCGGCAATTTCTTCGGCGCTATAGCCGGTCTGTTCAGATTCCAGAAGGGTCCAGATTTCCTCGATATCGATCCGGCCCATTATGGCCTTCCGAATCTCGGAGATGGACGCCAGTTTTTTCACCAGTTCGTCACGGCCCAGTTTGAGGTCAAGGGATCTCTTGCCGTAGTGGACCATCCTTGAAAGGGTAAGGCTCACCTCGCGGTTACGCTCGGAGATCGCATTGAACCGGCCGTCCTTTACCGAGATCACGACACCGCAAAGGATTTCCTTTGATTCGTAAAATTCGAACACGCCGCCGGGAGCAATTTCTAGGCCCTCATGCCGGCTCATGAAAAAATCTCCATTAACTATCCGTTTCTATTGGCGCTATTGCGCCTTGTTAACCGAGTGGCTGACGGCCTTTCCTGGACAAAGCAGTCCTGCGCCCCTTCTCCCCCGAAGTGCCTCCGTTCTTGCGAAGGATCTCTTCCTTGAGCGAGTGCAGCGTCTGGAGGGCTGAAAGGGGAGTCATTGTATCCGGATCAAGCTCCAGAATCCTGCTCTGCACCCAGTCCGGGTCTTTGTGGAAAAGCGCAAGCTGCATGCCGGGCTCTACCACTTTCGAGGATGGATATTGCCTGGCCTTAAGACCCGGGCCGCCGGATTGCCCGGTGGAAGCGCCTCCTTCAAGCTGCGCCAAAATTTCCCGGGCGCGGTCCGTAATCTCATCGGGCAGGCCGGCAAGCCTGGAGACCTGGATTCCATAGCTCTTGCTCGAACTGCCGGGAGTTAATTTATGAAAGAAAAGTATCTCCTGCTTCCATTCCCTGATTGCCACATTGAAGTTCTTGACTCTTGTCCGGTTCCGGGCAAGCTCAGTCAGTTCGTGATAGTGAGTGGCAAAAAGGGTCTTCACTCCCTTGCCCCCTAAATCATGCAAAAATTCGGCAACCGCCCAGGCGATACTCATGCCATCGAAAGTGCTGGTCCCTCTTCCGATCTCATCCAGTATGATAAGACTTTGAGGTGTCGCCTGGTGCAGAATGTTTGCGGTCTCCTGCATTTCGACCATGAAAGTGGAGCGGCCTCGCGCGAGGTCGTCGGACGCCCCGACTCGAGTGAAAATGCGGTCTACGATGCCGATGCGCGCTTCGCAGGCCGGGACGAAGGAGCCGATCTGGGCCAGGAACACGATCAGGGCGGCTTGCCTGAGAATGGTGGATTTCCCGGCCATGTTCGGCCCGGTTACGATGAGCACCTGTTGGCTTTCCTGGTTGAGTTCCAGATCGTTTGGGACAAAACTGCCCTCGGGCAGAAACCGCTCTATAACGGGATGTCTTCCATCCCGGATATTGATGGAATCTCCCGTATCGACCACGGGTTTGCAGTAATCGAATTTAGCGGCAACCTCCGACAGGGAGCTGATGCAGTCGAGGACCGATATTATTTCCGCCATCTTCTGTATTCGCGCGCTCTCGCGAGAGACGGCCCGGCGCAGCTCTAAAAAAAGCTCCTCTTCGAGTGCGAGCCGCTTTTCGTCGGCCTCCAGGACCTGGACTTCAAATTCTTTAAGCTCCTCGGTAATGTAGCGTTCAGCGTTTACGAGCGTTTGCTTGCGGAAATAATGCTGGGGCACTGCGGAAAGGTTGGAGCGCGAGATTTCGATATAATAGCCGAAAACCTTGTTGAAGCGGACCTTGAGAGAAGGTATGCCCGTTTCCTGGCGCTGGAGGGTCTCATAGTCGGCCATCCACCCTTTTGCGTCGCGGCTGAGTCTGATGTAGCGGTCGAGTTCCGGATGAAAACCGGAATTTATCGCGCCGCCATTGGAAAGGGTTGCCGGAGGGGGGTCGCAAAGAGCTGCTTCAAGATGGGCGGTAAGCTCGTCGAGGTTGTCCCATTTGGAAAAAAGGCCGGCCAAAAGAGCGCTTTGGCAACCCGAGATCGTCAGACCCAGGCCGGGCATCGCCTGGAAGGATTTCTTGAGGCCGATGAGATCTCTGGGAGAAGAAACGCCAGTGCTGTTTCTTCCGTTGAGCCTCTCGATGTCGTTTATGCCTTCGAGCGCATCCAGCAGCGCTGCTCTAACATCGCTTTGCGCCACCAGTTCCGAGATCGCGTCCTTCCTCCCATTTATCTCCCCCAGATCGAGCAACGGGTATCTGAGCCACTGCTGGAGCCTTCTGCCGCCCATCGCCGTGCGGGTATGATCGACCACATCGATGAGAGAGCCTTTTCTCCCCTGAAAGCTGGTCGAGTAAAATATTTCGAGGTTTCTGACAGTAGCCTCGTCAAGGGCCATAAACTCAGATCGGCTGTAGGGTATGACGTTTTTGACGTGCTCGCAGGAGCCGAAAAGGTTTTCGTGAACGTAGGCGAGCACTGCTCCGGCAGCCTGGATCGCCGAGTCCATTTCGCTGATTCCAAAACCCTCGAGCGAGTGCACCCGGAAATGGGAAGTAAGCCGTTCCAACGCCCGGCGTTTGTCGAAATGGACCTCCTCGATATGCGTGATGGTCGCATCGATCCTGTTTTGAACCGATTTTGTCCATTCAGGGCTGAACTCATCCGGCAAAAGAATCTCTTTGGGATTTATCCTGAACAACTCTTCAAGGAGACTTTCTTCAGAGTCCAGTTCCGTGACCCTGAATTCGGCCGTTGAGATGTCCAGACTGGCGAGACCGATCGGTTTGCCGCGGCCCGGCTCAGAGACGGCGGCCAGGTAATTTGGCTGGTTGGAGGTGAGATTCTGATTGTCGACGATAAGCCCTGGAGTGAGGACCCTCGTTACCTCGCGGCGCACGAGGCCTTTGGCCTTCTTAGGATCTTCGACCTGATCGCAGACTGCGATTTTGTATCCTGCGGCAACCAGCTTCGCTATGTAGTTTTCCGCTGCGTGATAGGGGACCCCGCACATCGGGACTGGATTTTCCGCCTGTCTGTCCCTGGAGGTAAGGGCGATATCGAGCACCCTGGAGGCGGTCACCGCATCTTCCATAAACATTTCGTAGAAGTCCCCCATGCGGTAAAACAGAAGCGACTCCGGGTACTTCGATTTTATCTCGAGGTACTGCCGCATCATGGGGGTGAGATCGTTCATTTGATACTTTCCAGGCCGGATGCTCCGCCTGCGGATCACCCGCCCGAGAGATGCTCAATATTAAAGAAATACCGGGCGCCGTTCAATTCGAGTTATAATACGTTACAATGCCAAACTCTGAATTGTTAATTAATTGCAGGATCAATATCAAGAGATTAAATTGCCCGAATTGGTGAAAAGCGCAAGAGAGCGGAGAGAACGGCCCTCCATGGGTGTCTGGGGGCGTATGTGCCCCCGCCTGCGTTTTTTGCCATTTTTTTAATTCCATTTTCATTCGGAGCCCCTTAATTGGATCATAATGTTATCCGCCTTCGAGGCGTTCGCCAGCATAATCTGAAAAACCTGGACCTGGACGTTCCGTTAAACAAGCTGATCGCGCTTACCGGCGTCAGTGGTTCGGGCAAGTCCAGTCTGGCCCTCCATACGTTGTACGCCGAAGGGCAGCGCAGGTACATCGAGACTTTCTCGCCTTATGCGCGCCAGTTTCTGGAGCGGATGGACCCGCCCGAAGCCGACCTGATCGAGGGCATTCCCCCGAGCATTGCGATAGAATCGGGGACTGCCGTTCGGAGTTCCCGCTCCACGGTCGGGACAATAACCGAAATAAACGACTACCTGAAGCTGCTATTCGCAAGACTTGCAGTGCCGCACTGCCCATCGTGCGGCAATCCGGTAACCAGGGATACGCCTGAGACGATTTACGGCAAGCTCGGCGATCTTTCCGCAGAAGACCGTGTACTAATATGTTTTCCTTTCCGGGCGGATCAGGACGGGCAGTGGAGGACTCAGCTCGTATCACAGGGTTTCCTGAGGATATTTGCCGATGGGGCGGTCGTGGATCTGGATGGTCTAAGCGAGCCTGAATCGGGCAGGCTACGGGGGCGGGAGCTTCTGGTAATCGTTGACCGGCTGCTCTGGGGGAAAGCCGCTCGCAACCGGATATACGATTCCATCTCGACAGCCCACACAATGGGAGAGGGCCGGATGGCGGTGGTTGTGATGCCGGACCGGGTCCGAAGGTTCAGTTCCGAACTCTCGTGCGCCGATTGCACAGGCTCAGCGCCGATTCCTCCTCCGAATCCGAACCTTTTCTCCTTCAACAGCCCCATAGGCGCATGCCCGAAATGCCGCGGCTTTGGCAGGACCATCGGAGTGGACCTCGACCTCGTCATTCCCGATCAGAGCCTGACCATAAGAAATGGCGCCGTGAAACCCTTCGGGACGGACCGTGACGAGTATTTTGAACTTGTTGATTTCTGCAAAAAAGAAAAAATCCCCGTAGACATTGCGTTCGGCAATATCGATGAGTCCGCCCGCCGGAAGATCATAAACGGTACAAAAAGCTACTACGGGATAAAAGGGTTCTTTGAGTGGCTGGAAACAAAGACATACAAAATGCACGTGAGGGTTTACCTCTCGCGGTACCGGGCCTACGTTGCCTGTGATGCCTGTGGCGGCTCACGCTTCCAGCCCTCAACTCTTCTGTACCGGCTGCGGGGGAACAGCATAGCTCAGATCGCCTCTTCCAGCATTGAAAAGCTCAGCGGGTTCTTTGGCGATGAATGGCCTGAGATCTCACAGGACCCGGCGGCGTCAATGCTGATGTCTGAAATCCGAAGCAGGATTCAGTTCCTGATGGCCGTCGGACTGCACTACCTTACGCTGGACCGGCAGTCTAGAACGCTGTCGGGCGGGGAAGTGCAGCGGGTACACCTTACCCGGGCCCTTGGCTCTTCACTGGTCAATGTGCTCTATGTTCTGGATGAACCCAGCGTCGGGCTTCACGCACGTGACCAGAAGAGACTGATGGACCAGTTGAGCCGGCTCGTGACAATGGGAAACTCCGTCGTGATGGTCGAGCACGATCCGGGAATGATCCGGTTTTGTGACGAAGTTATCGACATGGGGCCGGGCGGGGGAGAAAAGGGTGGCCATGTCGTCTTTCAGGGACCGCCCGGCGAGCTCGTGAGATCACCGGACAGCCTAACGGGGGCGTATCTTTGCGGACGAAAATCGGTTTTACCGCATTCGATTAGCCGCCGCCCGCCTCATCCGTGGAAAATACTAACGGTCACGGGCGCGCGTGAGAACAATCTGAAGGCAATCGACGTGGCAATTCCGCTGGGCCTTCTGGTGGGGATAAGCGGTGTCTCCGGTTCGGGGAAGAGCACACTGGTCGAAAAGACCCTTTACCATGGGTGGCTCAGGAAGAAGGGCAGGGCGGCGGAAACTCCGGGTTTGCACGACGAAATCATCGGGGCCGAAAATGTCGGTGAAATCGTTCTGGTTGACCAGCAGCCTGTCGGCCGCACTCCCAGGGCGAACCTGCTGACCTACACCCATGCGCTCGACCCGCTGCGCAAGATGCTGGCGGCAACGCCCGAGGCGATCGCGAAAGGTTTTTCGACCAGGCACTTTTCATTCAACGTGCCGGGAGGAAGGTGCGAAACATGTAACGGCGATGGATTCGAGCGCGTCGAAATGCAGTTTCTGGCGGACGTCTTTGTGCGCTGTGCTCAGTGCGGAGGCAGGAGGTTCAAGGAAGAGGTGCTCGATATCAAGCTGCGGGGAATCTCAATAGGCGATATGCTGGAGATGAGCGCGCGGGAGATTCTCGACCGTTTCCCTGAAAACCGGCCGCTTGCAGAGGCGCTCGAATCCGTAATAACAATAGGCCTCGACTACGTCCGCATGGGCCAGCCGCTCAGTACGATCTCCGGCGGAGAGGCGCAGAGACTAAAGCTCGTTCGCCATCTGTACAGCGGGCCGTCAGGAGGCGACAAGCTCTTCATCCTGGATGAACCGACGACCGGCCTTCATCCCGATGATATTTCAAAACTGATCCACGTGCTGCGCAAACTGGTTGAAAAGGGGAATACGGTCCTGACGGTGGAGCACAATCTGGACCTTCTGGGCGCATGTGACTGGATAATCGATCTCGGTCCGGAAGGCGGCGAAAAAGGCGGAAATATTGTAATCGAGGGCACGCCTGAAACAGTGTCCGAATGCGCCCTGAGCATAACCGGCCGCTACCTCGGAGAGCGCCTGGCAGAGGCTGCACGGTTTTACGGTGAGGAGAGCGAACTCCTGGAGGCAGCGGAACCTCAGGATGGATTTGCCGGTTGCGTCGCAGCGCCCCGAAATCTCCACGGTTCGCGAGACAGAGGCGCCGAAAAGGCAGCGGTCAAAGCGGATTTGGCAGATTCCGCCCTGCGCGCCCGGCCGCACGAGATTCTTATACGCGGAGCGCGCGAGCACAATCTGGAAGTCGAAGAAATCCGGCTTCCGCTCCAAAAGATGAGCGTTTTGACAGGTCTGAGCGGTTCGGGGAAATCCACTCTGGCCTTCGACGTGCTGTTTGCCGAAGGTCAGCGCCGATACCTCGAGTGCCTTTCATCCTACGTCCGTCAATATTTCAAGATAATGGAAAGGCCGGACGTGGACCAGATAGTCGGGCTGCCACCCACCATCGCTATCGAGCAGAGGACCAGCCAGTTCGGCAGAAAGTCCACGGTCGGCACGATCACCGAAACCTATCATCTGCTCCGGCTGCTGTATGCCAAACTGGGGAAGCAGCACTGCCCGGGTTGCAGCAGGGACCTGGAAACTCTCACTATCGACGACATTTTATCCCGAATCCGGCAGGAAACAGGCAGTGGCCCCGTTAGACTTCTGGCGCCGCTTGTACATGGGCGCAAAGGGATATACCGGGACCTTTTCGCCCGTCTCAGCCGGCTGGGGTTCGAGCAGGCAAGGGTTGACGGGAAGTTTATGCCGGTTGATCCGATACCCGAACTTGCGAGGCGCCGCGAGCACGATATCGAGGCGCTCTTACCGGGGCTCGAGCGTGACGGGATAACCCTCGATGAACTGCTTGATTCGGTTCGCCGAGGGCTGGCGATGGGAGGGGGTATCCTTTACCTCGCTTCGTCCAAAGGAGAAATAAAGGTCTTCAGCCGGCATCTCTACTGCCCGTCATGCAACCGTGGGTTTGCGCCGCTGGACCCGAGGCTTTTTTCCTTCAACAGCAGACAGGGGCTTTGCCCGGCCTGCGCTGGAATCGGAAGGGTAAAAGGGATCAATGCACAGCGGCTTCGCGGCGACCCTGAAACGTCCCTTAAAGACGGGTTGCTCAATTTTCTCCGGTCGACTGTGTGGCGCGGTGCGAAGCGCGAAGCCGAAAAACTCGGACGGCTCTGGATCAAAGAATTGGGGATCGACCCCGAGAAACCGGCCTCTACTGCGGGTGATTCGGCGTGGGAATCGATTCTGCACGGCAAGAAGGGAAAGTTTCCCGGAATTCTTCAAATTCTGGGTGACGTTAGCGAAGAAGATGATGCATGGAAAGGGCTCCAGCACATATACGACGATCAGCCCTGTCCCGAGTGCGCAGGGAGCCGGCTGAACGAGCAGGCGAGGTCGGTCTATTTCCGGGGACTCACTATCGGCGGCATGAGTGCGCTGAGTGTATCCGAGCTTCGTGATATGTGGAAAAAGTTTCGCTTCACCCCGGAAGAGGCTCCGGTCGCGGGGCCTATTTCCAGGGAAATGAAGGCGAGGCTCGCGTTTCTCGGGAAAGTGGGGCTTGGTTATCTCTCCCTGGACAGGTCAGGCGATACGCTCTCGGGCGGAGAAACCCAGAGAATCAGGCTCGCAGCTCAGCTTGGATCAAATCTTCGCGGCGTTTGCTACATTCTCGATGAGCCTACCATCGGTCTGCATCCCGCCGATAACCGCAAGCTTCTGGAGAGCCTGGTAAAACTGCGGGACAAAGGAAACTCGGTTGTTATCGTCGAGCATGATCAGGAGACGATGAAAAAGGCTGACTTACTCGTAGAACTCGGCCCTGGCGCGGGGAGCAACGGCGGCAAAGTGGTCGCGATGGGCAGCTTCAAACATCTCGTTAAAAGTCGCGGGACCCTTACGGGTCAATGGTTCGGAAAGGACCTTGACGAGCTCTATTCGATTCCGGCCCGAAAGAGGGCAGGAGAATTCGGCTGGCTCGAGTTCACCGGCGCCAGGGCAAGAAACCTCAAGGGAATCGATGTCAGGATTCCGCTTGGGCTTTTGGTCACGGTCACGGGAGTATCAGGTGCGGGAAAGAGCACGCTGGTAAACGAAATCGTCCATCGAGGGCTTGGTGCGGCGCTGAGGCGGGGCTACGGGGAAGGGGGCGACCGCGGCTACGACACAATGGCCGGGTTCGAAAGAATTCACCGGGTCCTCGAGGTTGACCACAACCCTATCGGGCGGACCCCGAGGTCCATTCCGGCCACATATATCGGCGTATGGGACGAAATCCGAAAACTTTTTGCTCTGCTTCCCGAAGCGAGGGCGCGCGGGTTCGGACCCGGAAGGTTTTCGTTTAACGTAAAAGGGGGTCGTTGCGAGGAGTGCAAAGGTCAGGGGCAGAGCAAGGTGGAAATGAATTTTCTGCCGGATGTCTTCGTTCCCTGCGAATCGTGCGCAGGCAGGCGCTTCAATGCTGAAACCCTCGATATCAAATACAGGGGCCAAAGCATCGCGGACGTTTTGGCGATGTCAGTGGAGGAAGCCGTTCAAGTTTTTTCTCCGATTTCGCGCATTTCGCGCCAGTTGAAAATCCTGGGCGATCTCGGGCTCGGGTATCTTAAACTGGGCCAGCCAAGTCCCACGCTCTCAGGGGGCGAGGCACAGCGAATCAAACTTGCCGGGGAACTGGGCAACAGCCCGAGCGCGACCCTCTATATTCTCGATGAACCTACAACGGGACTGCACCGCGCCGATATAAAGCGCCTGCTCGATGTTCTCAGGGCGCTCACCGATCACGGCCATACGGTCATTGTTATCGAGCACAACACGGATTTTATCTGGGCCGGCGATTACGTGATCGATCTGGGTCCGGGCAGCGGGGACGAAGGCGGCGAGATAGTCGCGCAGGGCGCGCCGGAGGAAATTATTGCGGCCGGCAAAATCTCGCTCACCGGCCAGGCTTTGCTGCCCTACATGCTATGATAAAGCCCGCGCTCGAATAGATACGTTTGAATCCGCATGGTAGCGCCGCCTTCCACGGCGGCGCTGTATTGGACGGCGGCGCAAAAAAAGGTCATTCGTCGGCAAAGCGCTTTATGGCCCATGGGGTCCGCAACGAAGCGGACCCGATGGATGGGCGGAGCGCTGCCCACCAAAGCTTTTCGAGATAGAAGCGGGAACCGCGGCGGCGATGGCAACTTCTTTGGGCTTCCCGATGACAATTGACAGAGTATCGGAACGGGGGTAAATTGGTAGTATGAAAGTCAAGACATCGATCACACTTTCGGAGAAGTTGCTCGAAGCCGTTGATAAACGCGCCAAGCAACACAAGAAGACACGCTCCGACTTCATCGAAGTTGCGGTGTGGGCTTTCATCGGGCAACAGATTCGGAATGAACAGAACGCTCGCGACCTCGAAATCATCAATCGACGGGCAGATTTCCTTAATCAGGAAGCCAACGACGTGCTTGAATATCAGGCGCCCTTATGAAACGGGGTGAACTTTACCGCGTATCCCACCCCTCCGTGCGCGATCCGAAGAGATACCGCATATTCGTGATCGTGAGCCGCCAGGTGTTGATCGACTCGCGATTTTCAACATTGATTTGTGCCCCGATATATACAGCGTACGATGGGTTGGCAACCCAAGTACCAATCGGTCCGGACGAGGGCCTGAAGCATGAGAGCAGTGTTCACTGCGATGAGTTGGTGAGTTTGCCGAAGACCATGCTGACCAACTTCATTGGTACTCTCCCGCCGGTGAAGCTGAAAGCGCTGAACGAAGCTTTACTGATTGCGCTGGATATCCACGATTAGCTTGACGCAAAAAAGGTCATTCGTTGGCATCGGGTCCGCAACTAAGAAGATTACCTCGAACATCTCGAATAGATGCGTTTGAATCCGTACGGTAGCGCCGCCTTCCACGGCTGCGCTGTATTAGACGGCGGCGTTTGGGGCATTCCACGGCGGCGCTTGGTAGCCTTCCACGGCGGCACATCAATTGGTAAATCATGAAAAGGAACCTTGGCGATGGTGGTTCGTACATAAAGACCCTTTTTCGTGATACGAAGAACGCAGGCTTTCTTTGCCAACCAAAAACTAAAAACTAAAAACTCTTTATTTTGCACTTCGCCGTGACAAATTCCCCGTGACCGCCGCCAACGCCCGGTTGCAAAAAACGCTGCGTCCGATTATGCTTACAATCCCACCAAACTGACACAGGAGACCGCCTTGCCCGCATTCCGGACAAGGTAGCGCTTTTCTATGAAAACGCTCGCGGGGAGACCGCAAAGTAGTTCCGGGGTATTGAGAGTTATTGGGATAGCGCATTATTTATGGACTCTGCGTGTTTCGATAGCTGATGAACTTTAAACCAAACACATCAGGAGATTTGCATGGATTGGAAAGAAGAGTACAAGAAAAGACTTGTTTCCCTGCAAGATGCTGCCAAGAAGATCAAATCCGGTGAATTTGTCGGAATCGCGCTCGGAATCGGCGCCTGCTCGCCCGATTTCTATCACGCTATCCTGGACCGTTGGGAAGAACTGCGCGACGTTATCATCTCCGATTGCGTGCAGGTCCGCCCAACCAAGCTTTATGATGTCGAACTCATGATGAAACTCCAGGGCCACATCAACTTCGATCCGAGCTTCGGGATGCCTCTTGCCCGAAAGCTGATCGAGACCCGTCTGCCGGATTTTTACATAGAGCAAAGCCACGATCTTGGAGACCGCTATGGTAGGTGGTCCGACGTCTACGTTTGTCAGGTGGCCCCCCCGAACGACCAGGGATGGGTAAACCTCGGGCTTACCAACTTCTACACTATGCAGGCCATCCGGGATGGCCGGGCCTCCGGAAAACAGCGCCTTACCATTGGCGAGGTCAACGACCAGATGCCGGTAGTATTGGGCGACAACTGGCTGCACGTCACGGAATTCGATGTTTTCTTCGAGAACTCGCAGCCCATTCCCAAATTGAGCCGGCCTGTTCCCGGCGACCGCGACAAGAAAATCGGGGAGTATGTCCTGGAATTGATCAAGGATGGGGACACCGTCCAGATGGGAATAGGATCGATTCCCGAGGCCGTGGTGGCCGGCATGGAAGGGAAACACGACATCGGAATCCACACCGAGATGTTTCCTATCGGGTTACCTCAACTGGTGGAAAAGGGTATCGTCACCAACGCAAGGAAGCCTTTCCACAAGGGCATTACGATCGCAACCTTCTGCGCGGGCGATCAGGGCATGTACGATTTCGTCAACATGAATCCCATGTGCCAGCTCTATCCGGTCGGATACACCAATAACCCCGCTTTTGCCGCGCAATTTCCCAACCTGGTGGCCATCAACATGGCCTTGATGATAGACTTGAGCGGACAGATAAACTCGGAGGGCCTTGGCCACCGAATGGTCAGCGGCTCCGGCGGACAGCTCGATTTTCAGTTCGGTGCGTTCCACTCCAAGGGCGGCCGTGCTATCACGGTTATGTCCTCGTCGAGGACCGCCAAAGACGGGAGCCTGGTATCCTCTATTGTTCCTGAGATGCCTGCAGGCTCTCCCATTACCGTCCCCAGGACGTATGCTCACTACATAGTGACGGAGTATGGGATCGCAGACCTTAGATACAAATCCAGAAGACAGCGTGCAGATGAGCTCATCAATATCGCTCATCCGGACCTCAGGGGCGAATTGCGGCAGGCGTTGCGAAAAAATTTCTACTATAACGGTCCGGCGGCGGCCGGCGCGACTCATGCTTAATGCCCCGCGCGGCCAGGCATGTATGAAAATGATCTAATGACCTGCGGATTATGCGAGGTCGGCTATAAAGAAGCGAAGGCTCGGCAAAGGGGTCGCAGTTGCCGGCGCTGGAATGTCTAAATTTGACATGTCCGAGGACCAGGATTCCAGGGACCTTTTTGCTGAAGCCTTCGCGGAACCGCTTCGTCTCTCGATAAGGGCGTCGATCCAGCCGGGATCGACGCCCTTTATCTTGGCAATTACTCCCGGCCCTCCGGGACACCTGAAACCATGCAGGGCCCGTAGGATGGGTGGAGATCCGTAGGATGGGTGGAGCGAAGCGCAACCCATCAAGTCTTTTGGAAGCAATTGTTCATGTCCCGTTTGGACTTCTTCGTGTCTTCGCGTGATACAGGTTCACGTCTAAAAAGAATTGTTCATATTATCGAGCAGCAGGCGCATCGAGGAGTGGATGCTCGAAAAATTTTCCTTATTTTCCAATATGTCTTCCGCCCTCTGGATGTACTCACCATCGACAAGTTCATCGGAACAGTTTTGAATGAGCGCGCGTACGCTGTCGACCGACGATTCCAGGTGGAACTGAAGGGCGAGTACCCGGCTGCCGTTGAATGAAAATGCCTGGGCCGGGCATGCTTCGCTTTCGGCAAGCATGACTGCCCCGGGGGGCAAAGAGAATGTATCGCCATGCCAGTGAAGCGCCGGGAATTCGTCCGGGAAGCCCCGGAAAGGCGCCGATGCAAGCCCTTTGGCCCCCAGGCTGACCGGAAACCAACCGATTTCCTTGTACCTGTTGCGCACCACCTGCCCTCCAAGGACGTCCGCGATCAACTGTGCGCCCAGACAAATACCCAGTACAATCTTGCCCTTTTCTATGGTTGCGCCGATGAACTTTTTTTCGGCGGCAAGCCACGGGTATTCCTTGTCCTCGTATATGTTCATAGGGCCGCCCATTATCACCAGCCAGTCAAGGTCATCCGGGCTGGGGAGCTTTTCCAGCCTGTAGAGATGTGTCCCGGATATTTGCCAGCCCTGGTTTTCGGCCCAACCCTGGATATTGGCTATTCCTTCGAACGGCACGTGCTGAATGTAGTGCAATCTCATGTGGTCCTCTTTTGTTATAGCAAATAAACAACGTAATCGCTCACCGCAGCAACGCACAAACCATTTTACCGCGGAGATGCAGAGGCGCTGAGGCAAAGCGAACTGCCTTAGACAGGATTAACAAGATTAACAGGATTGAAAAAACTCATAAGATCAACCGAAAACCCTCACAACACATCACAGGGTCGTGCGGGTTGCCGAACAGCCCCCGTCTTTTTTATCTTTAACCTTGTCAGAATCTTTTGTCGTCGAAAAATTTTCTCTGCGTAACTAACATCGAGTTTCTTGAAATTCCGTAATGATTTGTATCTAAGTTGTTGTTCTCTCTGCGCCTCTAAAGATCGACCCTAGCCCCACGAAGCAGGCCACCGGGTTTTTGGAATTATCGAACGCCTCCGCGTGATATGGCTTTCGCCCTTTGGTTGCGGTATTATCATTGCGGGGCGCCGGCTGCGATCCATTGTTCAATCAAGCTGATATCTTTTTCAGGGAGCCACGGAGGACCGTTTTGGGGCATGCGAGGCTTTGAAATTCCCTTGATCCTCTTAACGAGTTCGCTTTTGGCGGGTTCGCCCTTGACGATAACCTTCATGTCCTTTGACCCGGCCATTACGCCGTCGTAACTATCCAGATGAAGGCCTTCGGGGGGACGTGCCCCGCTGTGGCACTTGACGCACCGAGTCTGAAATATCTGGTTGACGTCCGAGAAAGCAGGCTCTCCCTGCTGGGAGTAAACTACGGGTATGCAGATCATCGACGTGGCAAAAAAGAGCGCAAAGACGCCCAACAAAGACGCTTTCATACGTACCCTCCAGGAGCAGATAGTTTTGTGATAGTATTTTGCCGTGGCCACGGAGAATTTAAGGCGGGATTTCAAAAAGGGAAGACATATCCGGGAAAAAGGACTTGGCCGTGCACCCTCCGTCGGACTGGCCAAGACAGACCGCACACCTTCCGGCAACCAGGTCAGATTTGACCGCGACACAGCCGGGGGCACTTACCGCTGCTTCCTTCCGGACCTGACGGGGTTCGTGCTCGTCTGTTGCGTGGTGTCCAACCGGCACCGGAATTAGATACAGCCAGCTCAGCTCCGGGCCCTTCAAAAGGGGGTTCAACCCCGCTGAAGCGGATCTCGGGCTACAGGGCACCGCTAGCTCCCCGTCTAGCACGGCCAAGAAATATTTCCGGCATTCCAGGTTCAGATGCTAACATATTTGACTGAGAAATGCAAACTTGGCGGGTCCTCGCTTAAAACGAATTCCACCGCCGAGACGCAGAGAGCACAGAGAAAAGAAAAAGGGGCATGCAGGAATAACCGGAAGTAAACAAGGACCCGGCTTTTAGTTCTGTCTGTTCGTTCAATTGTTTTTCTCCGCGTCCTCTAAAGATCGACCATAGCCCCTCGAAGCAGGCCACTGGGTTTTTGGAATTATCGAACGTCTCTGTGGTGAACACTTAGTGCGCGGCTTTGAGTTTTTTCGGAAATGGCATGATTTAGGACTCATGAAGGGAGGAAACAGAGTGCTCCCGTTGAGATCTTGCCTATTCACCCACTCACCCATTCACCCGCCCTCATCCCACTCACCTATTCAATCTCTCCCCGATCAAGCAGCCGGCAGGAGGCCGCCCCGATTCCAAGAAGTTCGCGGAGCGTTTTAATGCTTCCTTCGCATGAAAGATGCCAGCATCCGCCGATATAGACGGGCCGCTCGGGACTCAGTCGTCCCAGGGCTGAGGTGATTTCATCGGCCATGTATCGTTCACGTTCCTGCCAGGAAGGAGCATCGCCGCCAGGCAGGATTTCGGGAAGCGAAGGCCCCCCGCCTATCCTTCGAGCGGCCTGAGCATACAGGGAGGCAACCTGCGGCGCGGCGCTTTCCAGCTCCAGCAGCCGCTCTATGTTTGCGGCTGAAGTCATGTCCGGCCAGGTCTCGATCCATTCACGGCTGAACTCGGAATAATCTACCGCTATAAGATCGATTCCGGTTTTCTTTGCGTATGCGGTGGAGGCCCTGTACTCATATGGAATGCCGATCTGGCGAAGAATCGAGGCGATCTGCACGTGCTTCAGTGCGACGGCGAAGTCGATTTTCAGCTCCCGGGTCACCTTCCGCAGACGTTCGAGAAATGCCTTTCGCAGCTCGGCTGAGCGGTCTTTTCTGAATTTTAGAGCAAAAGGGCTGATTTCGACCATTACTAGGTCCGGACGGTGTTCTTCAAGGAATGCGCAGGTCCTCGAAAACCCCTTTGGGTCGGAATGAACCGTACCCAGCAGGACCAGCCCGGTTGGTTTCGCGTGCGGGCGGGCGGGAGAATTTATCGAAGCGTTCACCACAGAGACCTTCTCTCCTCTGTGTAACTAACGTTGAGTTTCTTGAAATTTTGCCAAGAATATTGGGCTAAGCTCCTGCCTTTTCTCAGCGATCTCTGCGCCCTCTGCGGTGAATCGCTTTTAGTCACCTGGTTGTGGCCCTGAAGCTCCTCTGTGCCCTCCGTGCCTCTGTGGTGGATTCAAACGTATTGCGATTCTATCCGGTCGAATGTTCGGGGAAGAGGCAATGGAGTTCCTGAAAATGATTAATATGCAGTCCGGCTTTCAGTGAAGGGTTCTTATAACTCACAAAATGGACCCCGGTGGCCAGCGCAAGCGTCTCGTCCACGCTGGAATCACCTATATAGAGGACGTGGCCCGGCAAGACCTTGAATTCGTCGAATATTCTTTCCATAATTTCGGGATGGGGCTTTGGGTTTCGGACGTCCGAGGCGCTAAGCACGAGGTCGAAATATTCCCTCAGTTTGAACTGTTTGAGAAGTTCGAGGGTAGAAACGGTGCGGTTTGTCGCCAGGGCGGTCTGAAAATGCTTATGGGCCAGTTTGAGAAAAGAGACAAGCCCCGGTTCGCGTCGAAGGTAGTTGTTGAACGGGCCGAAATCGATAGTTTTGAAGTATTCGAAGGCGCGGTCGAAATCCCGGCCCTCACCCCCGGTCAGGTAAATGAGAGACTCGCGGACAGGGTGCATGTGTACGTATTCCTGCTGGTCCGCTCTTATGGGAGGCCGCCCTATAACGCCCATGATATGGGTGTAGAAGTGGGTATTGGCCTCTCGCGAATCGAAAAGAACTCCGTCACAGTCAAGCGCTATTACCTTGAGATTGCGGACGCCGGCGATAAATGAATCACGAGCGCCGTTATTGGTGTCTTTATGCATATATTCAGAGGTCCGCGCGGCGTTAGGGTTTCCATCCGGATTCAAACTTTACTTGCCGCAGATTAATTGTCATAGTAATGATGAATAAATACAAAGAATTAATTGAACGCGCCGGATCACAAAGGAAGTCGGATGCCGGATATCACAAGTCCGAAGTTCCGATATTCCGACATCTCAACTTCGACCTCAGTATCGGAAATCCGCAATGAAAAATCAATTCGATTATCTCGTCATCGGCAGCGGAATCGCGGGTCTCACATTCGCCCTGAAAGCAGCTCGCAGCGGATCGGTCGCAATTGTAACAAAAAAAGAAAGACTTGAAACCAGCACAAACTACGCCCAGGGTGGAATAGCATCCGTTTTTGGGCGGGACGACTCTTTCGGCCTTCACGTCCAGGATACCCTGGATTCGGGAGACGGGCTGTGTCATCCTGAAATAGTGGATCTTGTCGTAAGAGCCGGTCCGGAGCGGATTGGGGACCTTGTGGAAATGGGAGTCCCGTTCAACCGCTCCGAGAATAACTTCGATCTTGGAAGAGAAGGAGGGCACAGCAGAAACCGGATTCTTCACGCGCAGGACATGACAGGCAAGGCCGTTGAAAAGGTCCTGATGGACGCCGCGGAATCAAGCCCGAATATCACCATTTTCGAACACCACATCGTGCTGGATCTCGTAATCCAGCATCATTCCATGAAAACCGGTTCTTTCGACCTCTACCAGCAAGACATTTGCAGGGGCGCCTACATCCTTGACACTGCAGCAGGCCAGGTCCACACGTTTGTGGCAAACGCTGTGCTGCTGTGCACAGGCGGGGCCGGCAAAGTCTATCTCTATACCAGCAATCCCGACGTTGCCACCGGAGACGGGCTCGCCATAGCCTACAGGGCAGGGGCAAAGCTTGCCAACCTGGAATTCGTTCAATTTCATCCCACCTGCCTCTACCATCCTGCGGCCAAAAACTTTCTCATCTCCGAAGCGGTCCGCGGCGAAGGGGGAAGACTAATAGACCGCCATGGCCGGGCTTTCATGGAGAAATATCATCCGTTGAAGGATCTGGCCTTTCGCGATGTCGTTGCGCGCGCCATAGATACGGAAATGAAGACGACAGGCGATGACTGCGTTTTCCTCGACATCAGCCACCTGGATGCCGGGTTCCTGAAGGAGCGTTTTCCCAACATCTACGGCAGATGTCTGTCCCTGGGCATCGATATCACCAAAGACCCGATTCCGGTAGTCCCCGCCGCCCATTATATGTGCGGAGGGATCATGACGGACTCATCGGGGCAGACCACGATCGAGAACCTTTATGCCCTTGGGGAGTGCGCCTGTACCGGACTGCACGGAGCAAACCGCCTTGCCAGCAATTCGCTTCTCGAGGCCATGGTTTTCGCTCACGCTGCGGCCGAAGATTGTACCGCGCAAATCGGGTCCTGGCGAAACCGCACCCTGCCCGATGTGCCTGACTGCTCGGCGAAAGTGGCCGAGCAGAGTTCCGGAAACAACGAGATGGTGCTTATTGCGCACAACTGGGATTTCATCAGGCGGCTCATGTGGAACTATGTCGGCATCGTGAGGACGGACAAGCGGCTTGCTCTGGCATTGAACCACATCGTCCAGATAAGGATGGAATTAAAGGAACACATGCCGAAAATCCCGGTGAACAGCGACATTGTAGAACTTCAGGGGCTTGCCCTGGTGGCCGAGCTTATCATACGGTGCGCCGTTCAGAGACATGAGAGCAGGGGGCTTCACTTCAATGTGGATCACCCCGGCAAGGATTACGCCTGGCTGAAGGATACCGTGGTAAAGAAAAATCCGGCGGAAGAGTTTCTCTCAACCGTGCCGTTCAGGACAGATGAACCAGCTTCTGATCAGGGGCAGGCTCTGTCGTTTCGGCATCGATGATCGGTCCGGGGCAGGCGGAAGAAGGGCCCTCGAGAAGTTTTGGGGCGTTCGGGTTTTGTTCTATCCTCATAGTGAGCATTCCGCCCATTATGCTGATTTCGTAATTCTTGTCCGTTGCGTTAAACGCTTCACTGAATCTTTTGAGCTTCTTTTTTGCTTTTCTGTATATGTAGACTATGCTTCCCGCAAAGAGCAGAAAGATAACAAGGAAGACCCACCCGGGGGTGGAGATGACCTTGCCGATAAACATGATCACCCCCATGATTCCAAAAACGAATAGAATCTGGAGCCCGATGATCAGGTAGAGGTAATAGACGCCCTGATCGATCGTGGCTGGGGAGTCTTGCCCGTGTTTGGCCACTTCGGGTTCAGGCTCTTCTTTTTTTATTCTGGACGAGCGACGGAACCACATATTATCAATGTTCCCCTGGTTGCAGAAGCCGCGCCCGGGTTTCGTCTGCATCGGAACGGCCGGTAAGCAGGTGCGGAACTGGATTTTGGTCGAGTATCTGTTTTTCTATCCGGTACTTCTCGATCTCCACCTGGTTAGTAAGCATTTGCTTTGAGAGCCTGTACCGCAGGTAAATTACCCAGACGAGCAATCCTCCAACGAAACCGGACACCCCCATAAAGAACCACGGATATTCCTTTACCGCATTAAAAAGGGACTGGGCCATATCGCCTAGGATTGACGGTATTAACCACAAGATAAGCATGGTGACAGCGATCATGAACCCTACGCCCAGAACGGAAAAGTTCTTTGATACGCTCAGGAACGAAGCGAAATGGGTTTTGCCCAACTCGGCTTGCTCGGGAGGTCCCTCTTTAGGGCTTCCGTTGAGAAGGATGAGCCAGACCTGCGCCATGAAAAAGAGCATCAGGATGAGGCCAAGAGGCAATCCTACGGAGAGCAGAATCCAGGCCCGGAAGTTGAACGGGACCACTTCCGATTCGACTTGGGTGGTGTAGTCTCGAAGAGGACCGAAGTTGTTCTCGAACACCATCTTTTCATATGCGCTCAAGGAGCCGCCGGGGCTTTGGTAGACTGTTCTTCCGTTAGAGTCCACCATGGAGACCCGGGATTTAAGACCCGATTGGTTATTGACGGCAATAAAAATTCCCAACTCCAGCAAAAGGAGAAGGATCGCCCCTAAGGCCAACACCAGCTTTGGATATTTACCGTCTTCAAAAAAGCCCGAAAGAGACAAACTTTGCGCCATATACAGTTCCAATTGCTATTTCTTTAATCATCTTCGACGCCGGCCGCACTCTTCAGGCCGGGTCACAAGGTTAGGAAGGCTAACATTCCGCGATACAGGGAGTCAAATAAAAATACCCGGAGGCAGGCGGGGCAACAAAAAAAGCCCCCCCAAGGGAAAAACCGTGGGAGGGCTTTTTGTCCTTAACTCTGCAGGCGAAGCTTAACTAAGCCCGGTTGAGTTCCTTTTCCCGCGGGAAAAGGGGCAGGTACCTGTAAGAAAGCGAGATTATCAGAATGCAGTATGCGAGCATCGCAAGAACAGGCGCAACTTCGTACACGGTAGGAATATAGACGTGCCACTTGTCAAAGGGCATCACAGGTGCGGCGATGGCCGGGATGGTCATCGCGAAGCGATTGATCGATACGCCGATAATGTCCAGCAGGAAGGCGCCGAAAAGCAGGAAATTGCTCTTTCTGCCTGCGGGGGAGATAAGGATAAGGGCCGGAAGAACGCCGCAGACACCGATCTCGGCGATCAGCAGCCAGATTCCGTATGGGCCCCAGTAAAAATCACCCAGGGTCAAACCGAACCGGGGCGACTGCACGAAAGCCCAGTAGGCCGTATCGGCAATCTTGAGTACCATGTAGATGCACAACAGCACTGCTTCGACCTTGCCGATCAGTTCATAAACGCTGCGGTCCACCAGTTTTTTTCGGGAGACCTTTTCGATGGCCCTGCATATAAGGGCTGTGAAAGCGGGCCCTGAGGCTATCGCGGAGATAATGAAAAGAAAGAAGGTCCAGGGCCAGATGAAAAGTCCGGCCCTGTACACGTAAGGCCTGGCGAAAAGAACTCCGGCGACGCCGCCCAGAGATCCCTGGTGGAAAAAGCTCAGGAATGTGCCGGTGAGGGCAAAAATTGCCATAACATCATGCAGGCTGTGTCCGAACACTCTGAGAGACTTATCTTCGCTCAGCTTGCGGTTCTCGAGAATTATCGGAACATATTCGATGATAAGGACAATCGCGTAACAACTGATGCAGAAAATAACTTCCGTCAGCATCGAGTGGACGTTTGCGTGCCAGTATCCGAACCAGCCCCGCAGCGGCTGTCCTATTTCGAGCAGAAGGACCGCGAGCGCCCCGGTATAGCAGACGAACCCCACGACAACGGCAAGATTTATTACCTTTCCGAGTTCCTTGAACGCAGGGAAGAAACGGGACAGCCCATAATAAAGGAAGCCGGAGAAGAACGCGCCGGCGCCCAGCGCGATAATGGCCAGATCTGCCGTAATGTAGGCGCCGAAGCCGAAATAGTCATTGAGCCCTGTAACATTCATGGCCTTCAGAAGCACCACGCCGCCGGCCAGTACGCCCCAGCCGATCACTCCAAGCAGAATCAGTACCCAGAGCCCGAAAAGCGGAAGCGGGCAACGCTTCAATCCTTCTGGAATCAATGCTCTATCCATTCTCTACCCCTCGTAGCCAAACAAATCAGATTTGGGCTGATTCTCTATCCTATGATTTCTGTGAAATGGCATTATCGGAAAGTTTCTTTATCCACTCCCGAGTGCTGATGTAGTAAACCTTAGGGTCGGTGTGGAGCTTTTCCAGCAGCCGAAAAGCGTTCGGGTCCTTCGAAAGCTTTGCCACTTCCGAGTGCGGGTCCCTCAGGTTGCCGAAGACTATGGCCTTCGCCGGGCAGGCATCGGTGCAGGCGGTCGTATAGGTAGCCTTATCAGGGTCCGTGCCGTCCGCGTAGGCTTTTGAGCGGGCCTTGAGAAGCCTTTGAGAGCATAAGGTGCACTTCTCCACCACACCGCGCATCCTGGTGCTGACCTCCGGACTCAGCATGGTTTCCATCGGCCCCGGCCATTTGGGGTCCCACCAGTTGAAACTCCTCGCATGATACGGGCAGGCAACGATGCAGTACCTGCATCCGATGCAGCGTGGATAAATATGAGTAACGATCCCGTTATTCTCGTCCCTTGTTGTCGCATTGACAGGGCAGACGAAAGTGCAGGGGGCGTGGTGGGGCGAGTCGCAATGCATACAGGGACGAGGCAGAGACGCCTGCCTGTAGTCAGGGTAGTTCTCGCCGTTGTTTAGAGGAAATAATTGCATCCAGTTTATGGAGCGCAGTTTATTCGATTCGTCGGGCCTGAAAGATATATTGTTTTCAGCCTGGCATGCAACGTTGCATGCGCCGCAGCCTGTACACTTGTCCAGGTCGATCACCATCCCAAAACGAACACCGCCTTCATGTCCTTCTTGCGCATGTTCTTTTTCGCTCACAGATTACCCCCTTACACGCGACGCAGTTGAGCGCGGCAAGCCCTTACAGTCCCCATGCCGCTCACGGGGTCCAGTTGAACTTCCATCAAACTGTTCGCATTTGTTCCCTTGTTCTGAATGTACTGGTCATAGGCCCTGTGCCCCAGCCCCTCGGGGAGGTAAACGACTCCCGGGTGAGCCGCCGGGGAAATATTTATCCGTACGGTTGCCTCCCCTTGACTCGTGATAAGGGAGACGCGCTCGCCCTGGGAAAAGGCGAATTTGGCCGCCGTATCGGGATGCAGCTCAACGAAGGCCTCCTCATCCTTCAGAACGTTCTCGGGAATGAGTTTATTCATGAAAGGCGGAGTAGGAACATAGCCGCCGGTGGTAAAAGAAGGCTTGAAGGTAACCAGAAGCAGTGGGAACTCGCTCTCGCTTCCCGACGGGTTTATATTTTCAAAGTGCGCCAGGTAATATTTATCGTCGGCGCCGGGGCCCCCCCTTTGCCCGATTGACAGGTATGCAAGCATCAGTTTGCCGGCAGGAGTATCGAAACCGGCAATTGCCGCAGGCGTGTCATACCAGCAGGAGCCGGCTTTGAGCTTCTTCCAGAGGTCTGCGCCGTTAGAGAAATTCGGCTGAACGGATTCCCCGGCAGAAAGCTTGATGATTGGTACATCCGGCTTTTCGGCGACCGCTCCTTTCTGCGCTTGGGCAAGGCCGTCCACCCTGAATTTGAGGTATTCTTCATAGCTCTTCCAGGGCATGGAGGCTCCCACCGAGCCTCCCATACCGGCTGCCAGCGAAAGGAGCGCGTCTCCAGTGTTTCTGGTGTCAAGCAGCGGTTTAATGACGGGCGCGCTGACTGCATAGTATCCGAAAGATGCACCTGGAATGCCCACGATGTCATCCCAGCGTTCGAAAGCCGTGTGGTTGGGCAGAATAAAATCTGCTTGGGCCGACGTTTCGTCCATGTAGGAGGAAAACGAAACCAGAGTCGCCACCTTTGCCAGAGCTGCCTGGAAAAGTTTGTTTTCAGCGAGGCTGTAAGACGGGTTGGCCTCATGGACCAGAAGTATCTCGATCGGATATTTCGGTCCGGTGGAGACGCTGTCGAGAAACCCGTAAAGGCCGTTTTGCCGAAACGGCAGAGGCCCGGATTTGGCCAGATCGAGCCGCACCTGCATGGATTCGGACGCGCTGTCCTTCTGTACCGCCGGAAGGCTTGCGAGCGGAACGGCAGGAGTGAGGCTCACCAGCCCGTTGGGCTTCAGGTTGCCCTTGAGAGCGTTCAGGGCAGTGAATACGAGTTGGTGATAGGCGCCGTTCGTGACGTCGGGCTGGCCGATCGCCCAGACTGCAACGGCTTTTGGCCGTGCAGCGAATTCCTTGGCTACCTCGGTGATTTTAGCTGCTTCAAGGCCGGTCGATTTGGCCACTTCTTCGGGAGAGTATGCGGCTGAGGTCACTAGACTCCTGAACCCCTGGTGCTTCTTTCCAGTGGGGTCGATCCAGTCCTCGAAACCGAATACGTTGTTTTTCACGAAATCGGCGTCATAGCTCCCGCTGCTTACCATCAGGTGAGCTATTCCCATCGCAAGCATAGCTTCGGTCCCGGGCGCAACGGCAAGAAACCGGTCTGCCTTTGAAGCGGTAGCAGAGCACCGCGACTCGACTTGAACCAGTTTTACCGGGGTCTCCCGGGTCCATTGGCGCATGGCGGGAAACATCAGGCTCGTGGCGCCGGCGCCTTCGAACAGATTCGCCCCGAAGCTCAGTATGTATTCGGCGTTTCCGAGCGAGAAGGCGAAAGGCGATGCCTTGCCTGTTGTCAGCTCAGCGGCCAATCTGAGACCATCGGCCGCCGACGGCATCCTGAACAGATTGGGAGAACCATATGCCGTGAAAAACTGAAGCCACAGATCATCCATGCTGCCAGGTCTGTTGGAAGTGATGCATGCGACCTCATGCGATTTGCCCTCAGCCCGCAGCTTGCCCAACTTTTTCCCCAGCTCGGCCAGCGCGTCATTCCATGAGACCGGCTGAAATCCGGACATGTCTCCACGGCTTTTCGTCTGCTTCATGGGCTGTGCAATACGGTAAGGAGCGTAAAGAAACTGCAGGCCTGAAGCCCCAAGGGCGCAAATGCCGCCTCGAGTCAGCGGATTTGCCGGGTTTCCCTCGATGAAAATGGCCCTGTTTCCGTTTACCAGATGCGCTTTTATAGCGCAGCCTCCTTCGCACAATGTGCATGCGCTGGGTACCTTGGTGATCTCGCCGCGTTCGGGGGACGGACGCCATGACCAGTTCTGGGACCATCTTGCAGAGTCTCCGGCCAATTGCCATGGCATGGGTGAGAGCAACGTGCCACCTACTGCTCCAGCAGCGAATTGTAAGAAAGCTCTCCGACCAAAGTTCATTCCATTTACCCTCTCATGAAAGCCAATAATGCCGGTTATAAGTCAGAGTCATAAGACCTGTTGTTCACTATTTATGACACATTTCGCAACTGTTCGAAGCGCCCTTCTCGGCATGACACTTTTCACACTCAACCATTTTCATAGTTGATATGCTGTATCCGGTAATCGGGTTCTCTCTAAAAGCGGGGAGCTTTTCCTCCTTTGAGACGTCCATGTGACAGCGCGTGCACTCAAGCCCCTGTCCCTTATGCGGAGCATGGGAGAAAAAGACGTTATCGGGCTGCCAGGCATAAACCTTCCACGGCACTTCCCGGTTTTTCTCCACATAGTCGCTTATAAACCTGGCCTCATCATCGCTGCTCCCCTGGGCTGAGTCATGGCATTCCTTGCATCTCTCGATCTTGGGGATTCCACCATAGGAGCCATCTGAGCGCAGGCTGTGGCAGGATTCGCAATCCTCGCTCTGGTGCGCGACATGGCTGAAATTAATTGGTTGCGCCTTTTGAGAATAGAGCAGATTGGGAAAAACGACCCAGCCGACAACCAGGGCGCCGATAAAGCCCAGCAGAAAGAAAACCATCCCCAGTGCCTTGTTTCCGGAAGATCTACTTTTCTCTTGATTCATAGGACAGCCTCGGTATTCCCCAAAATGAATGAAATGATTGCTCCGGAGTTGTGCTCATTATGCATTTTGAGAGCATTTCCCGCTAGTGATAAAGTTAACAGTGTCAGTTTTGATCCAAGGGTGACTTTGCCAGACGGAGCAACCACTTAAACCCTTATACAGACTCTTGTCAAGAGAAAAAGAGGTGCAAATCGGCTAGTGAATATCAGGTTTGATGCACTCCCAGGTAACAATGATCGCGAAAACATTCACAACTTTTCGTTAATCTCTCATGATTTGCTCGTACAATTCCGTTGAACGGCAACGGGATACAAGATAAAGATGAGTGCGTTTATTTTTTCTCTTTTTTGTGGCGGATGGGAGTGCCCCGGGGCTGGGCAGAAATATCCGGACAGTTGCCGTCACACAGAGGTGGCGTGTTAACCGGTATTCATCCTGATGCTAATTGGCCCCCTTCTCAGGGCGGGCGTACGGCCCGGACGGGAACTAACCAATTGGTCGAGTGAGTGTGCCTGGAAAGTATCGTCATGCAGAAGATCGATTTCAAGAAAGATTTCAGGGAATTATATAAAGCGCCGGCAAATGGCTTCACTTACGTAGAAGTCCCTTCAATGCTGTGCCTCATGATTGACGGCGCAGGTGATCCTCAAAGCAACCCTGAATTCCAGACTGCCGTCGAAACTCTCTACAGCGCAGCATATACGATAAAATTCTCCGGCAAAAAGGCGGGATCGGGGCCGGAATATTCGATTCCTCCACTGAGCGGACTGTGGTGGTGCAAAGGAATGGAAGGTTTTGATCCTGAAAACCGGGACCTGTGGCTCTGGACACTAATGCTGGCGCAGCCGCCTCAGATCGACATGCAAATGTTGACTTCGGCGATCGGGCAGTTGAAAGAAAAAGGGAAAAAAGGCTTCTGGAGCGAGATTCGGCTGGAGACCTTCTCAGAAGGTCTTTGCGTTCAGACGCTTCACATTGGCCCCTACCGTGATGAGGGTCCCAGGATCGCCGCAATGCATAAATTCATTGATGACCAGGGATACGCTCTTCGTGGAAAGCACCATGAGATCTATATGAGTGATCCGCGCCGCACCAGTCCCGAAAAGCTGAAGACTATTTTGCGGCATCCCGTTACGAAACTCTGATCTTCAGGCTTTGGAATCTTCAGGATCTATTTCTTAAATTAAAAATTGGAGGTGCAGGTATGCTGAAGCATGTGGTTTTCCTCAAATTCAAAAAAGGTGCTCCTGAATCCGCAATAGCCGAAATAGAGAAGGGTCTCGGCGAGCTTCCGGACATAATCCCCGAGATAATGGAATTCCTGTTCGGCAGGGATGTGCTGCGCTCGGAGAGGTCATACGATTTCGCGCTGGTATCGGAGTTTGAAAATATTGAAGCCATGCAGCGCTATCAGGTTCACCCGGCGCATCAGAAGGTAGTGGCGAAAATAAAAGAGCTTTGTGAGAGCTTAGTTGTCGTTGATTTCCAGATTTAAAATGGTGAGCCCGTCGATTCGTGTCTGACGGGATGAAGCTGAGCAAAAAGAGCTTGCCGCGGAAGAGGCAATGGCGGTAATAGGGAATGCTATGGTGTTCGAATAAATCAGGGGACCGTTGCTATAATCCTTTATTCTCCGCTGATTTCGTGTTCTTGGGAGTGTTTGGCCGTAACGATGAAACTAGATGTTCAAAACCCGATCGGGGTATTCGATTCCGGAGTTGGCGGACTGACGGTGGTCCGGGCCTTGATGGAGAGGCTTCCGTTTGAGAATATCATCTATTTTGGCGACACCGCCCGCGTGCCTTACGGGGTTAAATCGGTCGAGACGATCTGCCGGTTTGCGTGCGAGATTACGGATTTTCTTCTAAAAAGCGGCGTAAAAATCCTTATCGTGGCATGCAACACGATGGCAGCGGTGGCAAGGGAAGTGATAACGGACCTTTCGTCAGTGCCGGTTCTCAACGTCATCGAAGCGGGAGCCTCCGCTGCTATTTCCGCGACTCGCAGAAAGTACATCGGGGTGATAGGCACGCCCGCAACGATTAACAGCAACGCTTATGCCAGGGCCATCCACCAACTCGATCCCGCTGTCAGGATATACTCCCAGGCCTGTCCTCTTTTTGTGCCGCTGGTCGAAGAGGGTTGGCTGGACCATCCCGTAACACGCCTGACTGCGGTGGAATATCTCAAGCCGGTGACCTGCCATGAAATTGATACACTGGTGCTCGGGTGCACTCATTATCCGCTGCTAAAACCTATGCTCCAGGAGTTGGTGGGCCCCGAAATCCTTCTTGTGGACTCAGCCGAGGCGATGGCCGAACAGACCGCGATGACCCTCGCGCAGATGGACCTGCAGAACCCTCGGAGAACCGGCCCCGAATACCGCTTCTACGTATCTGACGTGCCACTCCGGTTCCAGTCCATAGGGGAGCGTTTCCTGGGCCGTTCGCTTCCTGATGTGCAGGTGGTGAGGTGGTAGGGGGGCTTGATTTCCGGACAGGCTGGAAGTCCACATTGGTCTCCCGGGTGATTTTTATTGCCGGTGAAAGAACTGCCGGTTTGAACAGGTGTAAACATGCGCGGCTATCCTGAAAACATTGTTATCAATGGCGAGACTTTCGATTTCGAGAGAATCCTGAAGGATGATTTTTTCTCGGTGAATGTGCTCTATAAGAATCAGTTCGATGTGCGGTACGTGCTGAAGCTTTCGGACTTTCGCTTCGTGATGGGCACCCTCCTCAGGCCCCTCGCCATGTTCTTTTCGTGGCGCGAGTACAAGATATACAAAAGGTTGGTGGGTATCGAAGGAATCCCCGATCTTGGCCCCCGGTTCGGCAAAAGGGGCTATTTCCACAAATACATCGAAGGAAAGACACTGCACGAACTGGAAAAGGGCGGCACGTTGCCTGATGACTTTTTCGCGAAACTGACGGCCATTATTTCTCAAGTCCATGAAAGGCGTATCTTCTACCTTGACATGAACAAGCGGGGAAACATCATCCTGGGCGATGACATGCAGCCATATCTCATCGACTTTCAGATATGCTTTTTAATCAGGAAAAGAAATGGGCTTCCGGGGCGGATAGTCGATTGGATCTTCAAGAATCTTATCCGTGAAGATATCTATCACCTCTACAAGCACAAGAGACATTTCCAGCCTCACCTCATGACACAGGAAGAGCTTCTCCTTGCGACGCGCACTCCTTTCAACGAAGCGATCAGCCGGTACGTGGGAACACCATACCGCAAAGTGAAAAGGCTGATCTACCCTCACGGAAGCAACGAGATAATCTGGTACAAATGGAAGAAAATGAAAGACCGCAGCAAGCGGATGCCCTGATGTCCCCACATGCGGCATGCTTGCGGTGAGGATGCGCAGCAGGGGTAAACGCGCTCATCGAGCCATTATTGTCGGCGGTGGCCGGCTTTGCTTCCTCGAAGACATTCCCTACCATGAACATCTCCCTGCCGTGCGCTCTAGAGCATGGTTCCTGGTACTTGCCTATAGTGCGGATGAATAGTTGCAAATCAGCAAAGTGTGATTAAACGAGAAAGCCAAAGGAAGTACTTGACCGCTTGAGTGCCTTTACGGCAATGAACCGCGCCTCAACTTTCATCAGACAATTCTTTGCAGCAATGGATTCCGGAGGAGATCATGAGTTCAGTTCGCAAAATCAGCAAGGTATGGAAGAGCAAACCAACTGTGGAGGGGGCAGGTGTTCATCTGAAAAGAGCTTTCGGCTATTATCAGGTCCCTG